>ERZ827492.11-NODE-11-length-237516-cov-24.080224_pt1 | contig 237516 bp, 241 predicted proteins | sample MGYA00519704_ERZ827492 | MGnify/ENA primary metagenome ERZ827492 (study PRJEB31778, sample SAMEA3449325) | human gut metagenome | biome: human gut; feature: human-associated habitat; material: faeces | place: United Kingdom | collected 2010/2012 ... | reverse complement strand
GGATAAACGCTGAAAGCATCTAAGTGTGAAGCCCACCCTAAGATAAGATATCCCACAACGTTAAGTTGGTAAGATACCAGGAAGACTAACTGGTTGATAGGTTGGAGGTGTAAGTGCAGTAATGTATTAAGCTGACCAATACTAATATATCGAGGGCTTAACCATAAAAAGTTAAGTAGATACGGTGTAATCAAGATTATCTATTCTTTGTCTATATATTTTTCAGTGTGCTAAAAATTTAAAAAAATTTGTATTATATATTGCAAAATAGAAAATAATATATTATAATACAAAACGTACTCAAAATAGTACATTAAAAAGTTAACAATTTTCTGGTGACAATTACGACGAGGATCCACCTGTTCCCATCCCGAACACAGAAGTTAAGCTTGTCAGTGCTGAAAATACTTGCGGGTTACCCTGCTGGAAAGATAAGTCGTTGCCAGATTTTATATATATTCCCCGTTAGCTCAGTTGGTAGAGCGCTCGGCTGTTAACCGATAGGTCGTTGGTTCGAGTCCAACACGGGGAGCCATAATAAAAGAGTCCATTTAAAAATGGACTTTTTATTTTATATAAATGCATTTTAGTATGTTCTAATTGCCATAAGGAAATACATAGTAAAATAGGATATAATTATAAATAAGTAAAAGCCCTTGAGCATTCAAGGGCTTTACTATTCTCAAGTGAGAGAATAGTTAGAGGACTCTTTAAACTTCTTAACCTCAACTTGACATTCTTTGGAAAGTAAGAAGGAATATTGATAATTAGATGAATTCCTAAGAACTCTTAAAGATTCATTATACAAATCAATAATCTCACTCTTTTTCTTAAGTTTTTCCATTGAGTCAGTTAAAGTTTCAGCATTTTTATACATTTCCTTTGCAGTCATCAGGGTATGATATGAATTCTTTAAATTTGCATAACATGATTTAGCAAATCTTTTTTTCTTATTTTTTCCTACTAGAGATATAATTACATCAATTAAGTATAATACTATAATTGATACAATTACAAGTCCAGCACATACCAAAAGCAATCGAAGCATTGGTATTAAATCCTGATGAAACCGTAATGTAAGTGAGTAATGCATAAATCCTCCTGCAATCATTGTTGTAGTAATTAAATCTCGCTACAACTCGAGAAAATCTTATTAATTATAGCACTAACACCTAGAAAATTCAATACTTTAAGGTATATACAAATAGAAAAGCAATAGTTACAATAATATCAGTAATTGCTACAGGAACAATCATACTATGCAGAACTAAAACAAAATAGAGACCGAGGGAAAAAGGAGACTAATAGCCTCCTTTTTCCGTTTTTTAAGTAAGTTTTGCTTAAACTCAACTAATAGTTTGTATACTTTTTTTAAGAAATTTGATATTTTTATACCGTGCTAATTGAGAATGTAATAAGAGAATTTTTTTTATTATATTGGCAAATATCATTGAAAGTGATATTATAAGAGCAAATAAAATGAAAGGGGATAAAACAATGAAAAAAGCTGGAAATATATTATTAGGAATAATATTAATTATTATAGGACTAATAATAGGAGGAAACGCATTGCGGAATAACTCACATAGACATATTTTTTGATGGATGGTGGACATTATTTATAATAATACCATGCTTTATAGGTCTATTTAAAGATGATGAAAAAACAGGAAGCATAATAGGAATATTAGTAGGAGTAGCTTTATTATTAGCTTGCCAAGATGTAATAGACTTTGATTTGATTTGGAAACTGGCACTACCAGTAATTCTAGTAATAATAGGAATATCACTTGTTTTTAAAGACATATTTAACAGCAAATTAAACGGAAAGATAAAAGAGCTAAATAAAAATAATGAAAAAAACAATGGAGGATGTGCAATTTTTTCAGGGCAAGACTTAAATTTCGAGGGAGAGAAATTTAAAGGAACAAGTTTAACTGCAATATTTGGAGGAATTAAATGCGATTTAAGAAAAGCTATAATAGAAGATGATATTGTAATAAACACAACTAGTATTTTTGGTGGAGTAGAAATATTTGTACCAGATGATGTTAAAGTAAAAGTAAAGTCAACTTCTATATTTGGAGGAGTAGATGACAAAAAGGAAAACAAAATAGAAAAAGAAGAGTTCCATACAATATACATAAATGCAACATGTGTTTTTGGAGGTGCAGATATTAGATGAGTACAGGACTAATTTTAGACAATGTTTCTAAAACATTTGTTGGAAAAAAAGCGGTTGATGGTATTTCATTTGCATTAGATAAACCAGGAGTTTTTGGACTTTTAGGAACTAACGGAGCAGGAAAAACCACAACAATAAGAATGCTACTTGGAATAATAAAAAAAGATAATGGAGAAATAACATGGAATGGAAAAAAAGTTGATAGAAAATCAGTTAACTTTGGATACCTTCCAGAAGAAAGAGGAGTATATCCTAAAGTAAAAATATATGATCAACTAATGTATTTTGCAGAATTAAAAGGAATGAAAAAACAAGAAGCAGATACTGCAATAGGTATTTGGGCAAAGAAATTAAAAGTAGAAGAATATATGCAAATGCCAGCAGAAAAATTATCAAAAGGAAATCAACAAAAAATTCAATTTATGACTGCTGTAATACATAATCCAGAGTTAGTTGTATTAGATGAGCCATTTAGTGGATTGGATCCAGTAAATACAGAATTATTAAAAAATATAATAATTGATTTAGTAAAAGAAGGAAAATATGTAATAATGTCTGCACATCAAATGTCAACAATAGAAGAATTCTGTAGCGACATTTTAATTTTAAATAAAGGAAAAACTGTATTACAAGGAAATTTAAGAGAAATAAAAGACCAATATCCTGCAAATAGAGTACAAATAGAAGCAAATGAATCAATAGCAGAAACCATTGCTAAATTGGGACTAGAAATAGAAAACGAAAAAAATAATGAATATACAGTAAAAATTGATAATGAAGAACAAGCACATAACCTTTTAAATGAATTGGTAAAAGATAAAAAAACAATTAATAAATTTGAAATAACAAAACCAACATTGAACGACATTTTTATAGAAAAGGTAGGTGAGTAAAATATGAAGGATTTATTTACAGTAATGAAATTTACAATGAAAGATATGGCTAAAAGAAAATCTTTCATAATCTCAACTATAATATTTTTAGTAATGATAATTGTAGGATTTAATGTTCCAAAAATATTAAAATCAATTAAAGGAGAAGACACAGTAGATAAGCTACTTATAGTTGATGAAAGTAATGTTTTTGAAGGAGCTTTAGAAAGCCTAAAAAAATTAGATACAGGTTATGAAATAGAAATAGCAAATCTAAAATATGATGAAGCAAAAGAAAAAATACAAAGTGAAGAAATTGAATCTGCAATATTTGTTGAAAAGCAAGAAGAAAACATAAAAATTAAATATATTGTAAAAGATGCAACAATGATGGAAGAAGTACCAGAAGATATAATTACTACAATAAATACTTTATATACAAATATACAAATAAGCAAATTAGGATTAACAGAGGAGCAACTAAAATCAATCACACCAAACTTTGAATTTTCATTGGAACAAACAGATGAAAAAGCCAATGGAAATGTATTTGCAATGATGCTACTTTCAATAGTACTATTTTATGCTATATATTTCTGTGCATATCAAGTATCAAGCTCTATTACAACAGAAAAAACATCAAAAATTATAGAAACACTTGTAACATCAACATCGCCAAAAACTATTGTACTTGGAAAAACAATAGGAATAGGTATAGTTGGATTATTACAAATGATTCTACTAGTTGGAACTGCATTAATTAGTGCAAAAGTATTTTTAGAACCAGGAATGATAGAACAAGTATTAGATATGTCAGCAATAACACCATATTTAGGAATAGTTACAATTATATACTTTATACTTGGGTATTTTGCATATGCATTACTATATGCATTAACAGGTTCAACAGTAAGTAAACCAGAAGACATACAATCAGCAAATGGACCAGTTGCAATGCTTGCAGTAATAGGATTTTACCTATCATACTTTACAATGATGAACACTACTAGTGAAATGAATATATTTGCATCATTATTCCCAATATCATCACCATTTTGTATGCCATTTAGAATAATGATGGGGCTTGCAAAACCAACAGATGTATTAATATCAATAGCAATATTAGTTGTAACAATACTAGTAATAGCAAAAGTAACAATAAAAATATACTCAAATGCAATACTAAACTATGGAACAAAAATGAGTTTAAAAGATATAATTAAAGTATATAAAGATAAAAATAATTAAACGAATTGGGGAAAAAGGGGTCTGACCCCTTTTTCCCCAATTCATTCTAATTAACCCTATATGGCAAACTTGTTATTTGAAATGTAGGTATTCCGCTAGAATAAGGTGCTATATCATATTGCTGATAATAAATATTTACATATTTATTATCCAAATAAAAACTATTTAAATCAATGCTATTCAAAACCAAATTACAATAATTATCAAAATAATAGTTGGTTCCATTTGCAATTTGTTCTTCTATTTGATTATTTATATCCTTTAAAATGTACAAAATATAATCACAATTACCATCAAATAATTCATTTAATGTTATTTGGTTACCAGTTTGAATATTCCAGTTTTGAGATGTACGAGTTGTACTTCCATGTGCTCCGCCTGAAAATATATATTCATCTGAATATAAGCTTATACATGGTTTTTTATTTAAAGTTACAGTAAAATCTGAAACTATTTCATATACCATTACAGGATAACCATTATTCATGTTAAAATCATATAATTCTTTTGCTTCTTTAAATAAATTTTTTTCAGAATACTGTTTTAATTTAACTGCTTTTATAAAATTAAACCTGTTGAATCTATGTATACCAGAACTATTCCCTAAAATTTGAGGATATTCAATTTTATATTTAAGTACAACAGTATTTTTGTAATAAAGTTTTCTTTCGAAAATATTTGTTACAATTTTATACATAATTATCACCTAAAATATAATATGCAAAAAAATAAAAAAAGTTATAGATATTTTGAGAAATTTGATATATTATAAATGTATGGAGTGATATCGAAGTGGTCATAACGAGGCTGTCTCGAAAACAGTTAGTCAGTGAAAACTGGCCCGTGGGTTCGAATCCCACTCACTCCGCCAACAAAAAATGAAAAAAAGAACTAATGGGATAGACCCATTAGTTCTTTTTCTGTTTTTAAAATTTAATAAAAATTTTCCTTGCAATAGTTGTATTAAAGTATTATAATAAAAAACCTGTGTTCCAAAAATAAATTCACTAGGAGGGATAGCTTGACAAAAAAACAAATGATAAAAAAGTAAACTTTTCTATACAAATGCATAAGGAGGGATTTTACTATGAGTATAGAAGAGGCAACAGAAATATTAAATAATGCGGTAATAACAGAACCAAGCATAAAAAGTTACACATATATAAGTGCAGAAGAAATAAACTTAGCAATTCAAAAACTAATAACGGAATTAGAGGAAAAACAACAAGAAATTAAAAGCTTAAAAAAAGAAAAAAATAGTATAAAAAAACAAAGAGTTTATACTAGCAAGAATACATACTTATGTTATAGAGTATAAAACTAATATTGGGAACACAATTTGATATTAGAATCCTTTAAGTTTGGCAAACTTGTGCCAACTTATAAGGAAAAATATCATAAAAAATTAAAAAAATTTAAAAAAACACTTGCAAAAATATTATTAATATAGTATTATTTTTCGCAGGGTGTAAAAAAATGATGAAAATATTAAATACTGAATTAAATAAGAAGTACTCAAAAACAACTGTATTTTTGGTTTATTTAGTATTTTTATTTAATTTTATAAGTATAGTAATTCACTAAAATAATAATTTTAGTGTTTTTTTTGCACTTAAAATAAAAAATATATAGGAGGAAAAAGATGGAGAAAAAAAGCAATTTAATTTTAGACGTTAATGAAAAACCAAGCATTGGAAAATGGATAATACTTGCACTTCAACATGTCTTTGCTATGTTTGGGGCAACAATACTAGTTCCAATACTAGTTAATTCAGCAGCAGGAGCAGAAGTACTTACAATACCAGTTACATTAGTTGCATCAGGAATAGGAACATTAATTTACATACTATGTACAAAAGGAAAATCACCAGTATATTTAGGAAGCTCATTTGCATTTATTGCACCAATTACTGCAGCATACCTAAAAGGTGGAATTTCTGGAGCAATGACAGGAATTATGGCAGTAGGATTAATTTATGTAATATTTGCAATAATTATTAAACTTATAGGAAAGAACTGGTTAGATAAATTATTGCCACCAGTAGTAATAGGACCTATGATAATGATTATAGGATTAGGACTTGCACCATCAGCAATAAGCCAAATAGGATTATCAAGTGGAGCAGCATTAGAATGGCAACCAATAGTAGTTGCATTAGTAGCATTTTTAACTACAGCAATAGTTGCAGTAGCAGCAAAAGGATTTTTAAAAGTAATACCATTCTTAATAGGAATAGTAGCAGGATATTTAGCAGGGGTTGCAGTAGGAATTGTTGATTTCACACCAATAACAGAAGCTGCAATTGTAGGAGTACCAAACTTCTTAATACCATTCGTAAGCTATACACCAAACTTCTCTGCAATACTTACAATAGCACCAATAGCATTAGTTACAATAGCAGAGCACATAGGTGACCATACAGCATTAAGTGCAATAATGAATAGAGATTTATTAAAAGATCCAGGATTAGATAGAACATTATTAGGAGACGGAATTGCAACATTCGTAGCAGGAGCAATAGGAGGACCTGCAAATACAACTTATGGAGAAAACACATCAGTAGTAGGAATGACAAAAGTAGCATCAGTTTGGGTAATAGGATTAGCAGCAATAATTGCAATAATATTAGGCTTCTTTACTAAATTTACAGCACTAATATCTACAATACCAACAGCAGTTTTAGGTGGAGTATCTTTACTTCTATATGGATTTATATCAGTTAACGGATTAAAAGTTTTAATACAAAACCAAGTTGACTTTAACAATACAAAAAATGTAATAGTTGCATCTGCAATGCTAGTTTTAGGATTAGGTGGAGCAACAATATCAATAGTAAGTGGAGACTTAGCAGTAACAATATCAGGAATGAGCTTAGCAGCTATAGTTGGTATAATATTAAATCTTTGCTTACCAACAGAAAAATCAGAAGAAGACAAGCCAAAAAAAGAAAAGAAAACTACAAAAAAATCTGCAAAAAAAGAAACAGTAAATGCATAGAAAAATAAACCTTAAAGACTCTATAAAGTAGAGTCTTTTTTCATATAATACAAAAACTTTCTAAAAAAGTAAAAAATATGCAACTTTTTTTGCAATTATATGGTATTATTTATAAAGGTGATATAAATGGAATATACAAACCAAGAACAATATTTAGAAAATGTTATAAATAAATATTCTAGTATGGTATATAGATTAGCATTAACAAGGACAAATTCAAAAGAAAACAGTGAAGATATTTATCAAGAAGTTTTTTTAAAATTAGCAAAAAAGATGCCAAAATTTGAAAGCGAAGAGCATGAAAAAGCATGGCTTATTAGAGTTACAATAAATTGTAGCAAAAACTTGTTACAATCAGGCTTTTTAAAAAATACATCTGAGTTAAAAGAAGATATAGCATTTGAAACAAAAGAAAAACACGACATATATTATGCCGTTCAAAAATTACCACTAAAATATAGAACAATAATCTATTTATATTACTACGAAAATTATAAAATAAACCAAATTAGCAAGATTATTAGAGTAAACGAAAACACAGTAAAATCAAGACTTGCACGAGCAAGACAAAGACTAAAGCAGGATATAGAGGGAGGGCTAGAAAATGAGTAAAAAAGATTATATAGAAGCAATTAACGAAATAAATGCAGATGAAAACTTAAAAAATAATACATTACAAAAAATGAAAGATGCAAAAAAGAAAAAGAAGAAACCAAACCTAATATATAGTTTGGCATTAGCAACAATAGTATTTATAATAGCAATTTCAATAGCAGTCCCAATAAACCATAATAAAAATACAACAGACCCAATAAAGCAAGTTAAAGAAGAAAATGGATTACCTAAAGTTGAAAGCTTTGAAAACTTATACAATATAGTCGAAAAACAAAATAATGAAAACAAAGACTCTCAAAAGAATGGAAACTTACTAGAAGATACAACAAATACTGTTCTAAGAGAAAGCTATGATTATTCAAAAACAAACAATCAAGTTGAAGGAGTAGATGAAGCGGATATAGTAAAAACAGATGGTGAATATATTTATTACGTAACAGAAGAAAAGGTAGTTATTGTAAATGCAACAGAGCCAACAAACATGAAAATAACTTCAGAAATTAAATATGAAAAAGAACAAACACAACCAAAAGAAATTTTTGTTAACGGAAATAAGTTAATAATTGTGGAACAAAAATACGAGTATAATGGCCAAATAAATGAAAACTCAGTTATGGATGATATGATATATCCTTCAGATGAAAACACAAATGTAAAAGTATATAATATAGAGAATAAAAACAAGCCTGTAATGGAGAGAGAAATACAAATAGAAGGTGGTTATTTATCTTCAAGAATGGTTGGAGAAAACGTATATGTATTGTCAAACAAATATATATATTCAGAATTGCTTGAAAAAGACAAAGAAGAATTAAACGAAAATGACTATAAACCAAAATACTTAGATACGGCAAGCTCTAAAGAAGCAAAATGTATAGAATATTCAGATATTTCATATTTCCCAGAAAGCGGTGATAATGCATTTTTAAATGTTGCAGGATTTAATATTAATAATAATGAACCTGCAAATATAGAAACATACTTAGGAGCAGGAACAGAAGTATATGCAAGCCAAAACAACTTATATGTTGCAAAAGTAAAATATGAATATAAAGATGAAAAATTATATGGATATTATGATAATTACAATATAAACACATATATATATAAATTTAAATTAGAAAACTCAAAAGTAGAATATGTTAGCACAGGTTCTGTTCCAGGCGAAGTGTTAAATCAATTTTCTATGGATGAAAAAGACGGAAATTTTAGAATAGCAACAACTAACAGCACTAGCTTAAAAGAAGAAACAAGAACAAATAACTTATATATATTAAATGAAAACTTAAAAATGATTGGAAGCTTAGAAAATTTAGCAAAAGGAGAAAAAATATATTCTGTAAGATTTTTGGATAATAAAGCTTATATGGTTACTTTTGTTCAAACTGACCCATTATTTGTAATAGACTTAGCAGAGCCTACAAACCCAATATTATTGGGAGAACTAAAAATACCAGGATATAGCACTTACTTACATCTATATGATGAAAATCACATAATAGGATTTGGAGAAAATACCGAAACCAAAGAGGACGGAAACGTTGTAACTACAGGAATGAAAATGGCATTATTTGATGTAACAAATCCAACATCTCCAAAAGAAATGTATTCAACAAATATAGGAGATAGCGGAACATATTCAGAATTATTATATAATCACAAGTCACTGTTGTTTTCAAAAGAAAAAAACATAATAGCATTTCCAATTTCAATATCAGAAGGAGAAAACTATCATTCAAACTTAAAATTCCAAGGTGCAATAGTATATGGATTAGACTTAGAAAATGGCTTTAATTTGAAAGGAAAAATTGCACATATGCAAATAACGGAAGGATATAATGATTATGATTATACAAAAGAAGTAGAAAGGATAATATATATAGATAATAATTTATATACATTGTCAGAAGGCTTAATAAAGGCAACTAATATGGACAACATGGAAGAAAAAGGAAGCATAGAAATAAAAATAGAAACAGAGTAAATTAAAATGTAACACAAAATCTTTAATCTGCATATTATACGATATAACATAAAACAAGGAGGTAAAGTAACATGCCAGATGAAAGAAATTGTGGATGTGGATGTAACAATGGAATGTTTGGTGGATGTGGAGGAGATGACTGCTCAATCTTATTCTTTATAATAATCTTCTTATTATTATTCACAAACTGTGGTTGCGGAAACAGAGGATGCTGTAACTAGTACTTAATTAAAAATAAGAGTCATTCTATTTTTAGGATGACTCTTATTTTATGTAAAACAAATAATATATGCGTGAACTTATGTACCTAAAATATACCAAAAAGCCACAAAATACCAGTTTATTTTTCCTTAAATTCCTTGACTTGAATTTCTTAATACGATATACTTTAAATGTATAAATTTTAGAATATACGAAAGAGGAGAGATAAATGCAAAAGCGTAATTTAATTCATAAATTGAATACAAAAATCTTATGTGTTTTAATTCTTTTTGTTTTAATATATATAACAGCTGGTTTTGTACCACAAACTCTAAACATATCTTATGGAGCAACATATACATATACCAAAAATTCAAACAATTTACCATCAGATTTTGAACAAAAATACCCAGGATATGTAACACTAGTGCAAGCACTTGTAGCTTCACATCCAAATTGGACTTTTAAATTATATGAAACAGGATTAAGTTGGGAAGCAACAATAAATAGCGAATATCAAAATCATGCAGACTCAATAAAAAATGTTGTACCAAATAGTTATTCAAATGCATGGATATGTTCAATATGTGGAAGAGAAGAACAAGATACAGGAAGATGGTATTGTGCTTCAAGACAAGCTATAGAACATGTAATGGATCCAAGAAATTCTTTAAATGATGCAAATTTATTTCAATATTTACAATTATCAAATGACAGCAGTATAACAAAAAACCAGGTTGCACAAATGGCAAGTAAAATATCATATTTAAAAAATCAATCAATTATAGATGCAATATACGAAGTAGCAAATGATCCAGAATATAATATAAATCCATTTTATATAATAGGAAAAATCTTGCAAGAGCAAGGAAACGGGGCTTCAGCATTATGCTCAGGTCAAGGATACAAAGGACAATATGTTGGTTACTACAATTTGTTTAATGTTGGAGCATCTGGAAAAGGTGAAGAAGCAGTAATATTAAATGGACTAGCTTATGCAAAATCGCAAGGATGGGATACACCTAAAAAATCAATAATGGGTGGAATTGGATTAGTAAAAAGATATATTAAGAGAGGACAAGATACACTATACTATCAAAAATTTAATGTTACATATAAACCATACTATGTAAATCAATATGCACAAAATCTATTTGATGCACAAAGTATAGGATCAATATTAAAAGGATATTATAAAGATGCGGGATTATTAGAGAGCAGTTTTACATTTGTAATTCCGCTATATACAGGTATGCCATCTACACCATGTAAAAGTCCTTCAATAAGTGGTAGTGAAACAGGAGAATTAGCATATATAAACGCAAATGGAGGATTAAAACTTAAAGATGCTCCAAATGGAAATAGCATTGCAATAATAAGTGAAGGAACACAAGTATTAATAACAGAAAGAGCTACATCAAAAGTAGGAAGCTATTATTGGGATAAAGTCTCAACTCCACGAGGTACAGGATACATGGCAAGAGAAGCAAGTGACGGTTCTAAAACATATTTAGTTGTAATAGGTTCAAATAAAAATGATAATATAACAGAACCAGACGAAAACAATCTAATTACATCAGAACCAGGAACAACAGTTAATGCAATAAAGAAAAAATATAGTGATGCAGTAATTGTAGACAAAAACGGAAATGAAATAATAGGAGATACATTAGTTGGAACAGGAGCAAAAGTAAAAATAGACGGAGTAGAGAAATATACAATAGTAAAACTTGGAGACGCAAACGGAGATGGAATTATAAATTCAGCAGATTTATTAAAAGTGGTTAAACATTTAAATGAAATTTCTATTTTAAAGGAATCTTACTTAAAGGCAGTAGACTGTAATAGAGATGGAACTATAAATTCAGCAGATTTACTAAAAATTGTAAAACACCTAAATGAAACAAATAAAATAACAATATAAAAATCCTAAAAAAGGAGAGAAAATTATAATGAAGACTAAATTAAAAATAATTATATTTGTTATAGCTATGCTAATAATAATTTGTATTGGATCAAGAGTAGAAGCAGCAAGCGCAAGCATAACTGCAACAAAGACTACAGCTACAGTTGGAGAAAATGTAACAATATCAGTAAATATTAATGCTGCGGCATGGAATCTGAAAGTGAGCGGAGCAGGAGTGTCAGGAGGAAATATAGTAGGATATGATTCTAATGGCTCTAATACATCTACAACAAAGACATATTCTTTAAATACTTCGAGCGTTGGAACATATACAATAAATTTAACGGGAGATATAACAGACGGTTCTACAGATTTAAACACTAAAATTGGCAAAGCTGTAACGGTTACTGTCAAAGCAAAACAAACGAATCCATCAAGCACAGGTGGAAACTCAAACAGTGGCAGTTCATCAAGTGGCAAAACTACAACAAAAAAGCCAACCACTACAACAAAGCCAACAGAAGAAGAAAAAAAATCAACAGATAGCACATTAAGTAGTTTGAGCATAGCAGAAGGAGCAATTACACCAGAATTTAATAAAGATGTAAAAGAATATGCAATTACACTACCAAATGAAGTAACAAAATTAAATATAACAGCAACTCCAACAGATTCAAAAGCAACAGTCTCAGTAACAGAATATGAAGAACTAAAAGAAGGCGAAAATACAATTACAATATCAGTAACAGCAGAAGATGGAACAACAAAAACTGATTATGTAATAAAAGCTACAAGACAAAGAAAAGAACTTGCATTAGAAAAGCTAGTTATAAAATATACAAATCAAAATGGAGAAGTAGTAGAATTACCACTAACACCAGAATTTATATCTAACATATATGAATACTCAATAGAAACTCTAGAATATTGGGTAAAAAGTCTAGATATAGAAGCATTAGCTAATATAGAAGGAGCAACAATAGAAATAAGTGGGGCAGATTCACTAAAAGAGGGCGAGAATGTAATAACAATAACAGTTAAAAATAAAATTACTATGGAACCCCAAGAAGAAGGAGCAGAACCAACAGAACAAGAAGAAACAAAAACATATACAATAAAATTTAACAAAAATGCAGAACCAACAATAATAGGAAAAATATCAAATTGGTTCAAAGGAATATTTGGTGGAGTTTCTACTTGGTATGCAAATAATCAAGAAAAAACAGTTTTTGGAGCCTTAATGTTCTGTATAGTTGCATTAATAGGGCTATCAATCTATATAATAGTAGACTATAAAAAATATCAAGATTTATTAGGAAAAATAGGAAAACTTAATAATTTAAATAACAATGAAATAAAAGCAACATCAGAAGTAGAAAATATAACAGTAAATGAAGAACCAAACAATATAGAAGATATTTACAAAGACAGGAAAAAAGAAATAGAAACAAACAGCAAAAAAATAGAAGAAGACCAAAACAAAGAGGACAGACCAAAAGGTGGAAGACATTTTTAAATAAATATAAAGAAAAAAGAAAGAGGGTGCAGCTATTGTGCACCCTCTAAAATTATTGTTCACAAATTACTATTTCTGCATTGAACGATTCTGCTAAATCTGATAAATAAACTATTAAATTAGCTTTTGCTAAAATAATATTCTCTCTTTTCATCATAGCATCACTTTGAATATTTTCTTTTATAATTTGTTCCAAAGAGAGAACTTCAGAAGAGGAGTATTTACTTCCAAATAGAGCTGTAATCTCATCAGATACAGAGTTGTGAACGGTTAGTGAATTGATATATATATCATCTTCACTAAAGTAGACCCAAACAGTTCCATCCTGAACAGAAAAATTTAAACTTGATGTGTCAATTGCAAAACATATTGAATAGTCACAAACCAAATCAATTCGAGAAGTCATAAACCATTCAAATATAGCATTGCTTTTCTTTGTTTTGTCATGTGACAAATAATATTTTCCATCCACTGTACATAAAACAATTTTAGTATCTGATTTAATAGACGAAATAACATTATTTGCATTTACAATGTTATCTTTTAAACTATCTTCTTGACTTATTTGCTGAGACTTGATACTTTCAAAATTAATGTTTTCTTTTAAATCATTTTTCCAGCTGTTATAGAGTATAAAGAAAACAAGAACGACAAGCAATACAAAGACCACAACAAAAGCAGGTTTAAAATTCCTATTTAACATATTTTTTTCCTCCAATAAAATTGATAGAATAAAATATGTCACTTATCCAAGTGGGTTAAAACGAGCCTCCTTTATAGTATTTTGTTAAGCAAAGCTTAACTATATGTAATAGTATTATACCACTCAATATTATGTAAAGCAACAAAAAGTTTTTTCCCTATTGTTTTTATAAAAAAATATGTTAAAATATAGTATATGCTTCTATAGCTCAGTCGGTAGAGCAACGAATTCGTAACTCGTAGGTCGGCAGTTCGATTCTGCCTAGAAGCTCCAAAATAAAAATATATCCAGCGTTTTGACAAAAATATATAAGATGTGCTAAAATAAAGAGTAACCATTTTTAAACAGATCCAAGTTGGCAATCGCAGTATACAAATTGCAACAAATAATTTTGAGGAGGATAAAAAATGGCTTGCAAAATTACAATTGAGGATAACCCGATACCAGAAGAGAAAAGACTCAAAGTTGAAAATGGAGATGTTGTTGTTTTACCACTACATCTCAACAAAGAAGAAGCCATTAATATTCCGGATATATATAATCTTGAAGGATTTTATGTGGCAAGAGGAGTAACAATACTCTATGTTATGAATGGAGAAATATTTATTACTCCACATACTCAAAAGGCTGTTAAGTTACTAAAAGATGCAGGATTTCAACCTAGAGGAATATACTTTCCACTTTCTGATAAAAGTTCATATCCTAAAAAGTGTAAGGAAGAATGGAAAGCTCTGCTAGAAAAAGCAAAGTTTGAAATGTGAAATGTAAGCAGCAAAAGACCAGTTAACTGGTCTTTTTTGCTTTAACTAGAAAAATATGGTATAATTATAGTATATTAGTAAAAAGGCAAAATAAGCGAAAGTTTATGACGCAAAGCCATAGGTCTAAAAGCAAAAAAGCTTATGATAGCTAGGCTACACCAAAGAAATGAGGTGCTTTTTATGAATAAGAAAAAAATATTAAAAAGACTAGGAATTATCTTACTTGCAATAATTATCATAATTCTAATTCATACAGTTAGAAACATGATAATTATATCTAACACGCAAAAAAAACTATCAAATTATATTAATAGCAATAATTATCATATGAAAATAGTTTCATTTAATGAAGAGAATAAACAAACAATAACTACAAACTATTATGCAAAAGATAAAAAACAACTTATAATTATCGAAAGAAAAGACAATAATCGGTGAAATTACTAAATTATCAATGTATGATAGTGGAACAAGAATAGACATATTTACCGAAACTAAAGATTCTAAAACAGTTAAACTAAATAGTGCAAGTTCAATGGTGGGAGCTCAGATTATTGACGTTTTCCAAACAGATAATTTATGGCAAACATTTTTATATAGCATTCCAGCCAGAATAAAAACCGTTAAAATCGAAGAAAAAAATTGCTATGCTATAAAAAACTATCTAAGCCCATATTTGCTATATGGAACAAATAATACAGAATACTATATAGAAAAAGATACTGGATTAGTAATAAAAACAATTATAGACAACACAACAGCAACAAGAGAATATAAATTTGACAATGTAGATGATAATGTGTTTATAGAACCAGATGTTAGTCAGTATACACTAATAGAAGATTAAAAAACAAGAACAAAGAAGAATTATATTACTTCATTAATATAATTCTTCTTTTTGTTATCATGATTATTTTTCTAGCATAATGGTAACAGGCCCATCATTTAGTAAATGCACTTTCATATCAGCGCCAAATATACCCGTCTGCACATTTATATTTCTATTTTTACATTCCTTAATAATATACTCATATAGTTCTTCAGCATAAACAGGTTTAGCTGCTTCTAAAAAATCAGGTCTATTTCCATGAGAGGTATTAGCATATAAAGTAAATTGAGAAACAAGTAAAAGTTCACCATTAACTTGATTAATATTTAAATTCATTTTATTATTTTCATCACAAAAAATTCTTAAATTTAATAATTTATTGATTAAATAATCAGCATTACTAGTAGTATCTGTATGAGTAATCCCAATTAAAACTAAATAACCATTTCCTATTTTACCAGTAATGTTGTTATCAATCATAACACTGGCTTCTGAAACTCTTTGAACTAAAAATCTCATAGTATCCTCCTTATACAAGACATTTTAACATATAAAAAAATACAAGTAAATAAGATTTGCGCGAAATTTGAGCGAGCTTAAAATAGAGAAATAAAAACTCAAAGCAATATTATAAATTACACAATATAACTATTAAAGTAATAAAAATACGCAACACGGCCATTTTTGAGCAACAAGTAGAAAAAATGAGTAACGTGTGATATATTTTCCTTGAAATATAAAGAGGTGTATCATTATGAGCAAAAACGGAATAATAAACATACTTTTGGTTGAAGATGACATACAAGACTGTAAAATTATTAAGAAATATGCAGATACAAGAGATGATATTAAATTAGTAAAAATAGCAAATTCTTCAAGTGAGGCAATTAAAGATATAAAAATTTATATCCCGGATGCAATTATACTAGACATAGAACTAAATAATGGAGAAGGTTCTGGACTTGAAGTGCTAGAACAAATTAAAGAACTTGACTTAGATGTAAAACCAGTAATAGTTATAACAACAAACATATCTTCAAAAACAGTATATGATTATGCACATAACAATGGGGCGGATTTAATATTTCACAAATTAAAAGATGACTATTCGCCAGAACTGATAATAGAAAATATTCTGTTACTTTGCAAAATAAACAGAAAAGAAAAAATAAATATAAATGCAGAAACAGAAGGCGAGTTTAGAGATAAGCTTTCAGATAGAATTAATAGAGAGCTAAATTTGATAGGAATTAGCTCACACCTAATAGGAAGAAAATATATACATGATGCAATTATTTATATAATAGAAAATGACAAAGACAAAGAAAATGTATTCTTACATTTAGCAAAAGAATATAAGAAAGGAAATAGTACAATAGGACGTTCAATCCAAACTGCAATAGAACATGCATGGAGAAAATCATCAATAGAAGATTTACAAAAATATTATACAGCAGCAGTAAACTACAATACAGGAGTTCCAACTCCAACAGAATTAATTTATTATTACGTAGATAAAATCAAAAAATCAATTTAACTCAAATTTAATCAAATATTCTAAACCAGAATACTACTAAAAATTACAAATTTTAGTAGTATTTTTTTATTGTACAAGGAAATCGACTTTTACCTGTGCCCCTAGGCACAACATTTTTCATTGTACAGTAAAGAAAGGTTACATATTAAATTCAATAGTGAATACGCGTATGCGACCTTTCTTATTAACATAGAACTATAGAAACAAAATAGAACCAAAACAAAAAATATGTTAATAGAAAGGGGGATGTGAGCATGTTAGATGAACTTATTGACTATATAAGAAAAATATTTAAATTTTAGTGTATTAAAAAGAAAAAAAGTAAGAATAAAAAGCAATGATAAACTTCATTGCTTTTTATTGTGTTTGATTTAATGATGAAGTATAATAAAAAGAAAAGTGTTTTATGAGGAAGACAAAATGCAAAATTGTTTAATGATAATAAAAATGTTTTTTATAAATATATGTAGCAATTATACAATGATAAAAATAAATAATTATAGGAATATAACATTATTGCAGAAATGCCTACTATTAATGATGGACATATTGTTTGCAGTAGTATATTTGATTCTTAGACAGAGGTTAGAAATATTAATTGCATTTATATTTTGTTACTTTTTATATTCTCTTGCTATTTCACTAACAGTTAATACAAATATTTTGCATGGATTAGTTAGCAATATAATTTCAGTTTCTTTTTCTCTTATTGCAATGTTTGTTTCAACAATTATAAATTTTATTATATATAAATTAATGTTTTTTGACATTACAATTGAAACTATAATAGAGTATGTAACAATAGGAATTATTCAATTTTTATTAATATATTTATTCTTTAAAATAGAAAGATTTAAATACGGATTTTCATTTTTACAAGGAAAAGAGACAATGAATAAAGAGAATACAAGTAAAATAGGTATTTTGGTTAGTTCTATAATAATAGCAATAAGCCTTGTGTTAAGTACATATAGTAGAACAACTTCTAAAATTTTGATAGCAATTTTAATTCTTGGAGGAATTCTAATGATATATTGGATCAAGAAAAGTATCACAAAATACTATAAAGAAAAGATGAAAGAAAGAACAGTTGAAATTCAGCAAGAACAAATTAAACAACAAGATGAGAAAATAAAAAATTTACAAACAGAATTAGCAGACGTCTTACAAATAAATCATAAATACAGTCATAGAATTTCTGCAATGGAAAAAGCAGTAATAAAACTAGGTACAAAACTTCAAGCAAATGAAGAATTTGCAGAAGAATATGGAGATATATTATCTTCAATAAAGAAACTATCAAAAGAATATAAAGAAGAAGTGGCATCAGTAATAAAAGAAACTAAACTTCCAAAAACAAATATTTTTAGCACAGATAACTTATTAGAATATATGAAACAAGAAGCAGAAAAAGACAAAATAAGCTTTGAACTAAAAATAGATTTTGATATTAATGAAATCCTAGAAACAAAAATTCCACAAAACAAGTTAGAAACAATGCTTGCAGACCATATAAGAGATGCAATTATTGCAATAAACTGTAGTGAAAATAAAGATAGAAGAATTAAAGTTGTTCTAGATAAAGAAGACAATAATTATCAAATAAAATTTTATGATACAGGCATAGAGTTTGAAATAGAAACATTATCAAAGCTCGGATTAAAGAGAGCAACAACTCATAAAGCAACAGGTGGTACTGGAATAGGATTTATGACGACATTTGAAACTTTAAAACAATGTAAAGCAAGTCTTATCATTGAAGAATACTCTAATCAAGAATATACAAAAGCAGTAATAATAAAATTTGATAACAAAAACGAATATAGAATACATTCATACAGGGCAGAAGAAATAAAGAATAAAATACAAGATAATAGAATAATAATTGAATAGAATATAAAAGCTATATAGTTCTTACTATATAGCTTTTCATAAGTTTAAAAAAATAGGAGGTAAAATATGTTTGATTTACATTATGATTTACTAACACAAATATATATAAATAAAGAAAACATAACAGAACTAAAAAAGTATTTCAAACAAATTTACAACAAGCAAAACATAATAGGAGGCATTTTCAATCTGTTTTATATGTCGCCAAAAGAAATGCAAGAAGAACTAAACATAAAAGAGCATGAGATAGATATAATTAAAAATCTGGAATTAGCTACAGATTTAATAAAAAAATACGAGCTAATACCAGAAAACATAAATTATATATTAGGAATAGAAGGACTAGATTATTTAAATAAAATAAGCGATGTAGATAGATTACATAAACTAGGAATAAAAAGTGTAAACATAGTATGGAATAACGATAATAAATTTGGAGGAGGATCAAGAGGAGATATAAATCAGGGGTTAACAGAACAGGGGAAAAAACTAATAAAAAAACTTGTCAAAACAAATATCGCAATAGACCTATCACATGCAAACACAAAAACTTTTTATAACATTATAAAATATTGCAAAAAGCTAAAAGAAGAAAACCTAAATCCAATAATATTTGCTTCACACTCAAATTGTAAAACAATATGTAATACTCCTAGAAACCTAACAGACAATCAAATAAAAGAAATAGCATATTTAGATGGAGTTGTTGGCATAGTGGGGATAAAGCAGTTCTGTTTATTAGATGGCGATAGTTATAAGGAAAAGTATATAGAACATATAAACCAAGTAAAAAATTTACTAGGAGGAGTGGAGAATATATGTGTTTCAACAGATAATATGGAATATTATAAAATAGAACCAGATAAGTACAAAACAATGAATATATTCAAGCAATCAAGTGTAAAAAAAGAAATAACAGAGCTTTTAATACAAAATAAATATACAGAAGAAGAGGTAGAAAAAATATTATGTAAAAACTTTAAAGCTAAAATTTTGCAAAGATTATAAAAGTATGATATACTATTTAGCGGAAAATAACAAAGGAGAAGAGGTACTTAAAATATGGGATTTTTTGATAAATTAAAAAATGGTCTTGGAAAAACAAGAAACTCATTTGGAGATAAGATAAATAGCGTATTTAGTAGCTTTAGAAAAGTAGATGAAGAGTTACTAGAAGAACTAGAAGAAATACTAATAATGTCAGACATTGGAGTAGACACATCTGTAGAAATAATAGGAAGACTAAGAAACAGAATAAAAAAAGAAAAAATAGAAAGTGAAGAAGATGTAAAGAATGCATTAAGAGAAGAAATGAAAAAGATTTTAGACGAAGAGGAAAACGGACTTGATTTATCTAAAAAGCCTACAGTTATTTTAGTTGTAGGGGTAAATGGAGTAGGGAAAACAACATCTATAGGAAAAATGGCAAACAGGATAAAAAGAGAAGGCAAAAGTGTAATTATAGCAGCAGCAGATACATTTAGAGCAGCAGCAGTTGAACAAGTAGAAATATGGGCAAAAAGGAGTAACTCTAAAATAGTAAAAAGAGATGAAGGTACAGACCCTGCTTCTGTAGTATTTGAAGCAATACAAGAACTAAAGAAGGACAACGCAGACGTTTTAATTTGCGATACAGCAGGAAGACTTCACAACAAAAAATATTTGATGGACGAGCTATTAAAAATAAAAAAGGTAATAGATAAAGAGCTACCAGATGCCAAAAAAGAAGTGCTACTAGTTTTAGATGCAACAACAGGGCAAAATGCAATATCACAAGTAAAAGCATTTAAAGAAACAGTAGATATAACAGGACTAGTGCTTACAAAGCTAGATGGAACAGCAAAAGGTGGAGTGGTAATAGGAATAGTTGCAGAAAACAAAATACCAGTAAAATTCATAGGAGTTGGAGAACAAATAGACGATATGGAAATATTTAATTCCGAAGAATTTGTAAATGCAATAATATAAAATTAAGGAGGCAGATTATGGAAAAAACAAAAAACAAAAAAAGAGTAGTATTAGTAATAGTATTCTTAATACTGTTATCAATTTATGTTGCAATAACAGTAAGAGGAAAATACTTGCAAACCCTAGAAATTGGGGAACAATATGTAGAAGTATTTAAACAAAACATAAAATACAAAGTAGGAGTAGTGTTAGTAAACTTTGCAATACTATATATTGCAACATATATTACTACAAGATTTATAAAAAGAGGATTAAAAAAATTCTTCGATGATGATAAAAAGGAAATGCCAAAACTTCCAAACAAATCAATAAGCTTAATTTTAAGTGTAGTAATAAGTTTAATTTCATCTAACTTTATTACAGAAAAAATAATGCTTGCTTTAAATACAGCATGGTTCGGAATATATGACCCAATATTCAATATGGACATTGGCTATTATATGTTTCAAAAACCAGTTATAGAAGCAATAATAATTTACTTTATAGCACTTCTTGCTATTTACTCAATATATATAGCTGTTTATTACATAATAGTATTTAACAAGTATTTTGAAAAAGGTATAGATAGAGCAACACTAAAAAAGAATACATTTATAAAACAATTAGGAGTAAATATAATACTAGCAGTACTTGGAATCGCAGCAATTACACTAGTTAAAGTACAAGATGTAGTAAACACCAAATTCTTAACACTATCAGATGGAACAGGCCTTTATGGAGCAGGATTAATAGAAGCAACAATAAAAACATGGGGATATCGAATTTTTGCTTTTATAATATTATTTGCATCAATAATGGCAATGATAAATTTCAAAAAAGAAAACTTTAAAAGAATAATGACATGGATTTGTATAATACCAGGATACTTAGTAATTTTATTTGTAGTAATGCTAGGGTTTGACCTAATTTATGTAAACAGCAATGAACTAGATAAAGAAAAGAAATATATAGAAAAAAATATTGAATTTACAAAAAGTGCATATGGTATAAATGTAGATGAGATAGAAATAGAAAATAGCGGAACAATAACAAAAGGCGAAGTAAACAAAAATCAAGAAGTTATTAACAATGTAAATATACTAAATGAAGATAATGTATTAGAGAATCTAGAACAATATCAAACAAACTCTGGTTACTATTCTTATACTACAACAAAACCAGAAATATATAATATAGATGGAAAAGAAAAACTAGTATATATTAGCCCAAGAGAGATTGTAAGCAACGATACCAGAACATACAATAATAAAACTTATGAATACACACACGGATATGGAGCAATTATTTCTTCTGCAAATTCAGTAGATGAAAATGGAAATTTAGAATATATTCAAAGTGATTTTAACGACGAAAACAATAAAATAGAAATAACACAACCTAGAATATACTTTGGTTTACAAACAAACGAGCCAATAGTAACAAATGCAAAAAATAAACAAGAATATGATTATCCATTAACAAGCACAACAAGCAATACAAATATATACGAAGGAAAAGCAGGACTAAAACTAGGATTCTTAGATAGAGTTATATTAGGAGTAAAAGAAAAAAATCTTGGAATAGCTTTCTCTGGAAATGTAACAAAAGAAAGCAAAATAATAACAACAAGAAATATAATAACAAGAGCAAAAACAATAATGCCATATTTAAAATATGATGAAGAACCATACATGGTAATAACAGATGAAGGAAAATTAGTATGGGTATTAGACGCATACACAACTTCAAATGATTATCCATATTCTCAAGAAACTATTATAGAATATAACGGAATGAAAGAAAAAATAAATTATATTAGAAACTCTGTAAAAGTAATAATAGATGCTTACGATGGAACAACAGATTTTTATATAACAGATAAATCTGACCCAATAGCAATTGCATATAGCAATATTTATCCTGAACTATTTAAAGAAGGAGAAGAAATACCACAAGAAATTTCAAAACATATAGTATATCCAAAATATCTTTATAATATCCAAGCAAAAATATTAGAAAGATATCATAATGTTCAACCAGAAGTACTATATAGAGCAGATGACGTATGGGATGTAGCAAAAGAAAATACTAGCAGAACAACTAGTGCTGCAACAGGAACAGATATAGAACCATATTACACAATGGTCAAACTAACAAATAACAATTCAGCACAACTAGGATTAGTATTACCATACACAATAGAGGAAAAACAAAATATAACATCATACTTAGTTGCAACATGCGATAGCCACAATAACAAAAAATTAACATTATACAAATTTAAAACAGGAAGCTCAATACTTGGAACAATTCAATTAGACTCATTAGTAGAACAAGATGAAAAAATATTAAATGAACTAAACTCATTAAATGTAACAGGAACAAAAATACAAAAAAATATTATAATAGTTCCAATAAATAACACACTTTTATATGTTGAACCTATATATCAAATAATGTTAAATGATAAATCACAAGTACCACTACTAAAAAAAGTTGTAGTTGCATCAGGGAACAAAGTAGCAATAGGAAATAATATAGAAGAAGCTATTGCAAACTTGCTATCACAAGAAGCAATAAGCATAGAAGTAGAAGCAGAAGACAAAAATGAACTTATAAAACAAATAATAAATGCAAACAAAAATCTAGAAGAATCAAATAAAAGCAATAACTGGGAAATGATAGGAAAAGATATGTCAAAACTTCAACAGTTAATAGAACAATTACAAACATTAGTAGAACAAGATGAGAAAAAAGAGGCAGAAATAGAAAAAAATGAACCTAAAACAAACAAGAACCAAATAACTACTAACACAACAGTAACAGAATAAAATAACAAGTTATAAAAGAAGTACTAAAATATATTTTAGTACTTCTTTTTCTATTCTTTTGTGTAGGAAAAACAGATGTATTGATTAATTATGTAAAGTATGTTAAAATTAAAAAGTTAGGAGATTCTAAAACTATATGGAAGAAATAATTGAAGAGTTATTAAAAAGTAATTTAATAAAAATTAGTGAATCTATTGATTATGATAAATTCTTAGAAATATACGAGCCATATGAAGCAGTTATGAGCGAGATTCATTTCGCAGAAATGCTAGAGATTAGTGAGCGTAGATACAAATCTATAAGAAATGAAAGAGGAAAAAGAGCCAGAGTATTAAGCAATAGAGGAAAAGCTGAACAAGATGTTATTAAATTGGAAATTACAAAGAAAATAGAATACAGTAAATATATAGATTATAAAGAGTTCTTGGAACTGTATGAGGAATATAAAAGTAGAATTTCAGAAATAGAATTTGCTCAAATTTTAGGAATGAGTTACGGCGGATATGAAAGAATAAAAAATTTAGAAACAGCAAGAGCTAAAATTATGGCGGGAAAAGGAAAAATAATAGGAAAAGATAAAAAATGTATACAAGATGAAGTTTTAAAAGAAATAGAAGCGGGACAATCTGTAGATTATAAAGAATTTCTAAGATTATATAATCCATATAGAGAACTAGTAAAAGAAATAGAATTTGCAGAAATAATTGGAATAACTTATAATAGTTACTACAGTATAAAAACCAAAAACAAAAGAGCAAAGGTGTTAAAAGAAAGAAAACCAGAAGAAATTAAGAGAATAAAGGAAAAAATAGATAGAGATTTAATATCTGGAGAACCAATAAACTATTATCAGTTTTTAGAAATGTATGAACCATACAAAGAAAAGTTAACAGAAGAAGAGTTTGCTAAAGTTTTAGGAATAAGGTATGCTAATTATACTACAATGAAATATAATAGAAATAGAGCTAGAATTCAAAAAAAACAAAGTGAAATAGAAAGAATAAAATATGAGTTAAAAGAATCAAGATACTATTCTAAAGATGAGCTAGAAGAAGTTGCAAAAAAATACAATGTAGAAGTTGATGAACTAATTGCACACTTGTGCTGTAAAGATAGAAGGAAAAATCTGTGTGAGTATAAGGAACTTTTAGATGAAAAAGGAAAGATATGGCTTGGAAAAACAAAATGTACAAAAAAATTTGCAGAGAATCATGCAAAAGCAATTTTAAAATACGCACATAAATTTAGTAAAATTTTATGTAAAGATTATCACATTAGTACAAAAGTAGAAGATTTTGCTATGCAAACTGTTATTTACATATTAGAAAAACGTGGAGATATAGAAAAAAATTATGGGGATGATTTTGAAAAGACTGAAAGAATTATAAAAAGACAAATCTTTATGAGTATAAAAATCAGATGTATTTGTGAAATAAAAAAAGTAAAAAGAACAATTTCTATTTATAAGGATGCAGCAAGCGAAGATGGAAAAAAAGGAGATCCTATTCTTAACTTAAAAGGAAAATATGCTGAACATGATGAACAAAATGATGTACAAAAACAGGTAGAAGACATAATATTATTAGATGAAGAGAAAAAACAAACGAAACAGCCAGAAGAATTATGTGTCGAAGCATTAAAAATTTATATAGACAATGGATTTAGTAGAGAAGAAGCTATAGCAAAAACTAGCGAAAAATTAGGCATGGATCCAGAAGAAATGCTAGATGCACTAAAAACATATTTGATAAAGAATAAAAAAGTAAGAAAAACTCAAAACGAAGAATACATATTAGGAGACTAAATATAAAAGTGAAAAAAGAATTTGTAAAAACTCTTGCAAAACTTTTATAAATATAGTAGAATAGATATGCTTGTAAAAAAGCATTTACCTTATACTTAACTAAAAGAATATCCGACTTTAAGTTCAGTTTAAGGCACATTAAGTAAAATAGGAGGGAAAATAATGACAAAGGAAAGAAAACAAGAAATTATTAATACTTTCAAAAGAGATGAAAATGATACAGGATCATCAGAAGTTCAAATAGCTCTTTTAACAGAAAGAATTAATGAACTAACAGAACATTTAAAAGTTCATCAAAAAGACAATCATTCAAGAAGAGGTCTTTTCAAAATGATAGGTAAAAGAAGAAATTTACTTAACTATCTAGCAAAAAAAGATTTACCTAGATACAGAGAAATAGTTAAACAATTAAATTTAAGAAAATAATTTATTTTAAGGGCGGATGGATACTTTCCGCCCTTAATTGCTAAAATTAAACATTGTAGGGAGTCGTCGCCCTCGGCGACTCGAACAAAATCAAACAAGATAAGAAAAGATAATTATATATGAAGAGTAGCTTGTAAAATGTGTTTAAATAATAAACATATTTTAGAGGTTACATTCATAGAAAAATTATCTTCTTATATAAATTTAAACGAATTAAAAGGAGGAAGAATTATGTTTAAAACATATTCAATGGAACTTGCAGGAAGACCACTAACAATAGAAACAGGAAAATTTGCAGGCTTAGCAAATGCAGATGTAGTAGTAAGATATGGAGAAACAGTTGTAATGGTAAACGTTACAGCATCAAAAGAACCAAGAGATGGAATAGACTTTTTCCCATTATCAGTTGACTATGAAGAGAAAATGTATGCAGTAGGAAAAATCCCAGGAGGATTTACAAGAAGAGAAGGAAAGGCAGCAGATAAAGCAATATTGGTATCTAGAGCAATAGATAGACCAATAAGACCTTTATTTCCAAAAGATTTTAGAAATGACGTTGTAGTAGTTGCAACAGTATTATCAGTAGAACCAGACAACTCACCAGAAGTTTGTGCAATGATAGGAACATCAGCAGCACTTTCTATATCAGATATACCATTTGGAGGACCAACAGCAGCAGTAAAAGTAGGCTATGTAGATGGTAAATTTGTTATAAACCCAACACTAGAAGAAAGAGCAAAAACAGAATTAGACTTAACAGTTGCAGGAACAATAGAAAAAATAGCAATGATAGAAGCTGGAGCAAAAGAATTACCAGATGACAAAATGCTAGAAGCAATAAAAACAGGACATGAAGAAATTAAAAAAGTATGTAAATTTATTTCAGACATAAAAGCAGATATTGGAAAACCTAAAATGGAATACAAATCTTTTGAAGTAGACCATGATATATACGAAGAAATAGAAGCAAACTTCGAAGAAAGAATGTATAATGATGTACAAGCTTTAGAAAAAGAAGTTCGTGATAAGAACATGGAAAAATTATCAGAAGATGTAACAAACTACTTCATAGAAAAATATGGAGAAGAAAGAGCAGAAGAAGTAAAACAAGATATAGCTGATAGTTTATATAAATTAGAGAAAAAATCAGTAAGAAAAATGATTTTTGAAGAGCATAAGAGACCAGACGGAAGAGCAATAGACGAAATAAGACCACTTTCATGCGAAGTAGGATTACTTCCAAGAGTACACGGAAGCGGACTATTTACAAGAGGACAAACACAAGTATTATCAGTAGCAACATTAGGAATGAAAAACGAAGAACAAATATTAGATGGATTAGATGAAGAAGAAACAAAAAGATACATTCATCAATATAATTTCCCTTCATACAGTGTTGGAGAAGCTAGACCTTCACGTGGACCTGGTAGAAGAGAAATAGGACATGGAGCTTTAGCAGAAAGAGCATTAGTTCCAGTAATACCATCAGAAGAAGAATTCCCATACACAATAAGAGTTGTATCAGAAGTATTATCTTCAAATGGTTCTACATCACAAGCAAGTATTTGCGGAAGCACACTTGCATTAATGGATGCAGGAGTTCCAATTAAAAACCCAGTAGCAGGAATTTCAACAGGACTTGTATCAAATCCAGAAGATCCAGATGATTATGTAATGCTTACAGATATCCAAGGATTAGAAGATTTCTTCGGAGATATGGACTTTAAAGTAGGAGGAACAAAAAACGGAATAACAGCAATTCAAGTTGATATAAAAGTTGATGGATTAACATACAAAATAATAGAAGAAGCTTTTGCAAGAACAAAAAAAGCAAGACAATATATATTGGATGAAATAATGGCACCACAAATAGCTGAACCTAGAAAAGAATTATCAAAATACGCACCAAAAATTACAACTATGACAATAAAAACAGACAAAATAAAAGATGTAATTGGAAAAGGTGGAGAAACAATTAATAAAATAATTGATGAGACAGGTGTAAAAATAGACATAGAAGAAGACGGAAAAGTATTTATTTATACACAAGATTCAGAAAAAGCAAAACAAGCACAAAAAATGATTGAAGATATAGTAAGAGAAATAGAAGTTGGAGAAATCTACGAAGGAACAGTTACAAAAATAATGCCATTTGGAGCATTTGTTGACTTAGGTGGAGGAAAAGAAGGATTACTTCATATCTCTAAAATATCAGAAAAAAGAATAGAAAAAGTAGAAGATGTTCTAAAAGAAGGAGACAAATTCTTAGTAAAAGTATTAGACATAGACAATCAAGGAAAAATAAGCTTAACAAAAAAAGGATTAGGAATAGATGAAGAATCGACAGAAGAATAATTTATTAAGATTTTACTAAAAACTTGCAAAAAAATTATAATAATAGTATAATATAAAAGGTGGCATAATAATATATAGTACAAAGATTAACATCGGTGCTTAAATTAAGCCATCTTTTAAAATTAAAATATGAGAGGTAAAAAAATGGAATATTTATATATACTACAACAAGCTTTAGTTTGGATTATAACAATATTTTGGTTATACAATATAATAATTAGTGCGTGTTCACTAGTAAAACTAAAAGATAAGCCATTATTAGTTAACAAAAATCATAAATTTATGGCTTTAATTCCAGCACACAATGAAGCAGCAGTAGTAGCAAATTTAGTAGAAAGTTTAAAAAATCAAAATTATCCAGAAGAACTTTTGGATATATATGTAATAGCAGATAACTGCACAGATAACACAGCTCAAGTTGCAAGAGATGCAGGAGCAATAGTTTATGAAAGATTTGACAGCGAAAAGAAAACAAAAGGTTATGCAATGCAATGGTTTTTAAATAAAATGAATGAGCAAGGGGCTGAATATGATGCTATGTGCGTATTTGATGCAGATAACGTTGTAATGCCAGATTTCTTTATAGCAATGAATAAAAAACTCTGCCAAGGGGAAGAAGTAGTTCAAGGATATAGAGATATAAAGAATCCAACAGACTCTTGGGTATCAGCAGGATATGCATTATTCTATTGGACAATGCACAGATTTTATCATTTAGCAAGATATAACCTAGGATTATCACCATTATTAAACGGTACAGGATTTATGGTAAAATATGATTTGATTAAAGAAAAAGGATGGAATACAAAAACTTTAACAGAAGATATAGAATTTTCTTTAATAAATATAGCAGAAGGTAGAAAATTAGGTTGGGCAACAGACGCAATAGTATATGACGAACAACCACTAGAATATAAACAATCATGGACACAAAGAATGAGATGGTCAGTAGGACATATCCAATGTGTTAAATACTATTTAAAAGATTTAGCAAAAGGTGTTAAAGAGCATAAAACATTAATGAATTTTGACGGATTCCTATATTTAATGGGAATGCCAATGCTTATAATAACATTAGGGCTATTAGTAGTAAACTTTGCAATATATGCAGGAAATGGAATGACAACAGCAGCATTACTTTGGAACTATGCAAGATATATAGGAGCAACATTCCTTTTACCACCACTTACAGCAATACTAATAATGTGGCTAGACAAAAGACCAATTAAACCAATGCTTAAGGGAATTTTATGCTATCCATTATTCTTAGGTTCTTGGATATTAATAAATATAAAAGCATTAATTAAACCAGATACAACATGGACAAAAATTGAACACACAAGAAGCGTAAAAGTAAATGAATTGTCAAACAACTAAAAAAATATTTATTTTGTGTTGACATGAATTAAAATAACATATAAAATATACATGTAGGGGTCGCTGTCCTAGGCGACCCACACTTCAGAGAAACTGCTAAAAAAGAAGGAGAACACACAAATGATAAACAATGTAAATGTTGGGGCTGTACACACACATACACACACACGGTAATCTAATAAACAATAAAAAAATAAATATAAATACGTTATATTTATGTATTTTTCTCACAGAAGAAATATACAGTAAATATGGCGTATTTTTTGTGCCCGGATAATTTTTAAAAATTATAAGAATACTAAATAAGAAAAAATAATTTGATTACATAGGAGGAAAAAATGAAAAGACAAAAAGGTATAACATTAATAGCATTGATAATAACAATAATTGTAATGTTAATATTAGTAGGAGTAACGGTAACTACAGCAATAAATGGAGGACTATTTGAAAGTACAAGAAAAGCAAGCAGAGACACACAAAAACAATCAGTATTAGAAGAACTAAATGCATTAACAGCAGAATTTAATGCAGACTTATATGCAAATCCAGATAAGTATTATAGTGGTGAAGAGAACATTGATGCAATTATAATGAAACAAACTAAAATAAGAATTCTTGGAGAAAATAAAGAAAATCCAAACTCAAGTATAGAGGAAAATTTTGAATCTGGAACAGATGGAAATATGATTTACTATACTATATCTTTTGTATACAAAGGAACTAATGCAAAATGGAAATTTGTTATTAATCCTGAAGAAGGAACAATAGATTATATTGAATTAGTTTTAAATAATACGGAAAAACAAGAATTAGAAGAGATACCAACAATTAATGTCGGAGAGAATATTAAAGAAATAAAAGATGGTGTACCAATTCCAAAGGGATTTTATTTCGTAACAGGAACAAAAAATACAGGAGTTGTAATAAGTGATAATCAAGCAGACGAAAATAAAGCAGATGGAAATACTGGAAATCAGTTCGTTTGGGTGCCTGTAAAATTGAACCCAAAATTAAAAATAGTAATAGATGATACTAAAAATATTTCTAAAGTAACAATAATGGATTTGCAAGGCGATAAAAAGCAGATAGATGTTAACGGAAAATATTTGGAAGAAATAATAGATTTTAATGAAAGTACTATTTATGAAGTAGCAATAGAATACGAAGATGGAACAAAAACTGAAAACCTTTATAGCACTGATTTACAATACAAGCAACTAAGCGAAAATTTGACAAAATTAAAAACACTTGCAGAATATTATGGGGGATTAGAGAATCTAGCTGATGCTTATAAAGAAAATAGCTATCCAGATCAAAATTTTGAGTTCAAAATTGATATTTTTAAAGAAGTATTTAAAGACCAAGAAATTTACGATACCAAAGACGAAACTCCAGAAAAAGTGAGTGTATTAAAATATGGAGGTTTCTATATAGGAAGATATGAAATTGGAACAGAAGGGACAACAAAAAAAGACAATAGTCCTAAAAGAAATATTTCATTTACAGCTGCAAAAGAAGAAGCAGAAAAAGCATATAATAATGAGGATAAATATGGAGTAAAATCAAGTTTACCAAGTGGATCAGCTTGGAACAGCACAGCAAAATGGATTGTTAATTCGAAAGCGGAAAGCTGGAATAACGTATTTAATAATAGCACAAGTTGGGGTAATTATAGATTGAGCATAAACCAACAAGGAGCTTCAAAATCCACGGGAAGTAGTGACTCTTATTCTAAAAATCATATATACGATTTAGCAGGAAACTTGCAGGAATGGACATTAGAAACTGCAAATCAAAATGAAAAAATATGTAGAGGAGCATATTATGGAGTAAGCGGAAGCCCAAACATGGTTTCTGATGATTCAATAGCAGAAAGTACGGGACAAGATAATACAGGATATAGACTAATGCTATATATACTATATATAACAGAATAACAAAAAATGGAGCAAAGATACTAGAGTATCCAAGCTCCTTTTTTTATTGTATAGGAAAAATAATAGTGACAAAACAAATCTAAAATGATATAATTCAATTTATGGAGTGAATTTTATGATAATAGATAAACTAATTGAAAGTAAAATAAAAACGTATGCATTTGTAGGACCTTCTGGAACTGGAAAAAGTTACAGAGCACAGATGGTAGCAAGTGAAAGAGGAATAAGCTACATAATAGATGATGGACTTTTAATAAAAGAAAATGAGGTAATTGCAGGAGTTTCTGCTAAAAAGGCTGCAACCAAAATAGAAACAGTAAAAAAAGCACTATTTAACAACCAAGATGAAGCAGATGAAATAAAAAAAGCTTTTAGAAAATATAGACCAGAGAGCATATTGATTTTAGGAACTTCTGATAATATGATAAAAAAAATAAGAGAAAATTTAGGGTTACCAGAACTTACAGAAACAATATATATATCAGATGTAGCAACAGAAGAAGAAATGCAGGAGGCTAAGAGAATTAGACAAACACAAGGAAAACACGTAATTCCAGTACCTACATTCGAAATAAAAAAAGACTTTTCTGGATTTATATTAGATCCACTTCAAATATTTAAATCAAAAGGAAAAGATGCAAAGCCATATATATCAGAAAAATCAATAATTAGGCCAACATTTAGCTATTTAGGTAAATTTGTAATATCAGATACTGTATTTAGACAAATAATAGAGTACTTAGTTATGAAAACAGAAGGATTATATAAAGCAAGTAGAGTTAGAATAGACAAAATAGGCGAAAATGAAGGTGTATCTGTGTACATAGAGGTAGTAGTAGAATATGGATTTAATATAGTAGAAACACTAAAAGAATTTAAGAAAAAATGCAAAAGAGAAATAGAAAATTTAACTGCAATGAATGTAGAAAATGTAGATATAACAGCAAAAGGAATACACGTACCAGAAAATAATAATTAGGCGTAAAGTAAAAGGAGAAGGATAAAATGAGTTTTATAGTAGGAATAGATGGACCCGCAGGAAGTGGAAAAGGAACAGTAACAAAGCAAGTAGCAAATAGATTAGGACTAATTAATATAGATACAGGAAGCACATACAGATGTGTAGCTTTAGAGAGCATAAACCAAGGAGTTACATTAGAAGACAAAGAAAAAATAATAGAAATAGCAAAAACAATAACAATTGATATAAAACCATTACCGGGTGGAGATAAGATATTTTTAAATGGAAAAGAAGTTACAAAAGAGATTCGTTCTAAAGAAGTAACAAAAATAGTATCTCAGATTTCTTCAATAAAAGAAGTAAGATTTGAAATGGTAAATCTACAAAGAAAGCTAGCAGAAGGAAAAGATGTAATTATGGAAGGAAGAGATATCTGTACTTATGTGTTTCCGAATGCTGACGTAAAAATATATTTGGATGCTTCAATAGAAGAAAGAGCAAAAAGAAGATATAAAGAAAACCAAGAAAAAAATATAAACATGTCTTATGAAGAAGTAATAGAAAATATAAGAAAAAGAGATGAAAATGACAAAGCAAAAGAAATAGGGGCATTAAAAAAAGCAAAAGATAGTATAGTAATAGACACAACAAAACTAACAATAGAAGAAGTGGTAGAAAAAATTATAGAAATAATTAAAAACAAAAACAGCAGATTGTAATTTATCTAATAAGGAGAACACAATGAAAAAATTTTTAGGACTTTTAATAAAAAAAATATATAAGGGTTTAATGATACTTGTATATAGGCCAAAAGTAGTAGGAAGAGAAAACATGCCAAAGGATACAGCTGCAATAGTATGTCCAAACCATGTCCATGCATTAGACTCTACACTAATAATTTCAATGAACAAAAGACATATAAAAACTCTTGCAAAAGAAGAGCTTTTTAGAAATAAATTTTTTAAATTCTTAGCAGATTTGTACGGAATATATCCAGTAAAAGCAAACAACAAGTCTATGGAAAGTATAAAAGTTTCCTTAAAAATATTAAAAAATAATGAATTATTAATGATATTCCCAGAAGGAACTAGAAATGGTATGGCAAAAGGAGTAAAACCAAAGGATGGAGCAATAAAACTTGCTATAAAAGCAAATGTTCCAATTGTACCAGTAGGAGTACAGGGTAACTTTAAACCATTTAGGAAAATAAAAGTAAATATAGGTAAACCAATTTACTATAGTAAATACAAAGATGAAGTAAATAACAAAGAGATAATGGATAAACTAACAGAAGAATTAATGAAAACAATAGTAAAATTAAGAGATGAGAGAATATAAAACTAGCTAAATTTGCAAAAATTTACATAATGTGGTACAATGATATTAGTAAAGCCAATGTGCTTTATTAAGTGTTTCCTCTTAGTGTCAGAGGTAGACATCTTAGGTTAGACAAAGACACAAAAAAATTTTTGGAGGAGGAACAGAAATGTTCGCAAAGATGGGTAAGAAAGCAAAAGAGGCAGAGAGAAAAGAAGAAATGAAAAAAGCCCTTCGGGATTTTTCAAACTTCGTAAACAGCTTTATGGCTGGAAAAAGCGATGACCAGATAGATTGGCTCACCCTCTCAAAAGAAGCCTATGCCAAGTGGTATCAGCTGGTTGAAGAGTTTCCGGAAGTAGCGGAACTATGGAGACCTGAGGTAAGACCCGAGGAAAGGGTCTATTCATGGCTCGACGACGAGCTGTGCTACCATTACTGGGATTATCCCACTATGTTGGAACATAAGCAAAGGGTTGAAGAAACCCATGTTTGGGATCAATATAAAAATGACCTGAACAAACAGAATCTCACCCTTGAGGACATTGGTCCCATGGGAGGAAGAATGCAGACTAACTATTGGGCGGTGGCATATTTGTCATTTGCCTACCTGACGAAGGGGTTTTACAAAGACTTTCTTGTCAGGATAGAAAAGTTTCTTAACTGAGACCAAACAAAAAGGTATCCTCGAAAGAGGATATCCTTTTTTTGTTGAATAGAAAAAATCGAAGATTTTCCTATTCAACAAAAAGGCTATAATCGCTATTGCCTTTGAGATTTCCTCATTTTATTCGGAAACTCAAATCGGCGAGAACAAAGGGCGACTAAAGTCGCTTTGTTCTGGTAAAAAGAAATGTCCCCAATTGCTTATGCAATGGGGACAAAACGTGGGGGGAAGAATGTTACTGGTTTGAGCCTGCCGATGTAGGTGAAGGATTTCTAGATTTAGAAACAGCGATTTCATAATAATCAAAGCACTTTGAAGGTTCAACCCATAAGAGAAGAGATGGTGCCTTGACAAGAAATCTGCCATTTTTAGAAATGGCATAGTATTTTACTGCGACACTCTGTAAATTTCCTTCTAACTGAAAAGATATAAAATTGCCTACGGTTGCAGAAGCTTCAGTAGCAAAAGGTGAATTGTAAACAGGGTCATCAATAGATACTAGAATATACTTCTCATCTACAACTTCTCCAACATCGGGTTTCCGGGTTTCTTCTACCTTTTTTTTCAATTTTAAAATCCTTATAAAGAATGCGATTAAAACAATAAATGCTATAATGAGTAATGCTATAAAAATTTTATTTTCTACAGGCATAAAAAAACTCCTTAATTTTATTTCCCATACCCCCCAAATATGGAATTACAATATGATTATAACATATTATGCTAGATTTAGCAACACTTCGTATTGACAAACAACTGTTAATGGAGGTATAATTAATTGTTAGCAAATTTAGAAAAATAGAGGGGATTTATAATGAGTAATGATAAAATTAGAAATGTAGCAATAATTGCACATGTAGACCATGGAAAAACTACATTAGTAGATGCACTTTTAAGACAAAGTGGAACTTTTAGAGCAAATGAACAAGTACAAGAAAGAGTAATGGATTCAAATGACCTAGAAAAAGAAAGAGGAATTACAATACTTGCTAAAAATACATCTGTTATGTATAACGATATAAAAATAAATATTGTAGATACACCTGGACATGCTGACTTTGGAGGAGAAGTTGAACGTGTTCTTAAAATGGTAGATGGAGTACTTTTATTAGTAGATGCATTTGAAGGAGCAATGCCACAAACAAGAGAAGTTTTGAAAAAGTCACTAGCTTTAAACTTAAAACCAATTGTTGTAATAAACAAAATAGATAGACCAGGAGCAAGACCTTTAAAAGTAGTAGACGAAGTTCTAGAACTATTTATAGAGTTAGGAGCAAATGACGATCAATTAGATTTCCCTGTAATATATGCTTCTGCAAGAGATGGATATGCTAAAATGAATTTAGTTGATGAATCAGACAATATGAGATGTGTATTTGAAACAATAGTAAATACAATAGAACCACCAAAATGTGATGAAAATGGACCAATGCAAATGCTAGTATCAAATATAGATTATGATGATTATGTTGGAAGAATTGCAGTAGGAAGAGTAGAACGTGGTATTATAAAAGAAGGAATGCCAGTAGTAGTATGCAAAAAAGATAAAAACGAAAACGCAAAAGTAGTTAAAGTTTCTACTTATATGGGATTAAAGAAAGTTGAAGTTCCAGAAGCAAAAGCTGGAGATATAGTAGAAATTTCTGGTATAACAGATATAAATATAGGAGAAACAATTTGCGATATAAACAACCCAGAAAAAATAGACTTTGTAGATATAGACGAGCCAACAGTTACAATGACATTCTCTGTTAATAATGGACCATTTGCAGGTAGAGAGGGAGAATTTGTAACATCAAGACATATAAGAGATAGATTATTTAAAGAACTAGAAAGAAACGTATCTTTAAGAGTAAAAGAAACAGCTTCACCAGACTCATTTGAAGTTGCTGGACGTGGAGAATTACATTTATCTGTATTAATAGAAACAATGAGAAGAGAAGGCTTTGAGTTATTAGTATCTCGTCCAAAAGTTATATTTAAAGAAATAAATGGGGAAAAATGTGAACCAATAGAAAGATTAGTAGTAAATGTTCCAGATGACTGCATAGGAAATGTTATAGAAAAACTAGGAAGAAGAAAAGCAGAAATGGTAAATATGGAACCTGCTGAAGATGGACATACTAAAATAGAATTTAAAATACCTGCAAGGGGATTAATTGGTTATAGAACAGAATTTTTAACAGATACAAAAGGTGAAGGAACAATGAACCATATATTTGAATGTTATGAGCCATATAAAGGAGACGTTGTAGCAAGAACAAGAGGAACTATAGTTGCATTTGAAGCTGGAAAAGCTATAACTTACGGACTATATAATGCACAAGATAAAGGAGATTTATTTATAGGGCCTGGTACAGAAGTATATGAAGGAATGATAGTTGGATTAAATTCAAGAGGAGAAGATTTGGCAGTTAATGTGTGTAAAGAAAAACACTTAACAAATACAAGAGCTTCTGGATCTGATGATGCATTAAGATTAGTACCACCAATACAAATGAGCTTAGAAAAAGCAATAGAGTTTATACAAGATGATGAATTAGTAGAAGTAACACCAAAAAGCATAAGATTAAGAAAGAAAATATTAAACAACAAAGATAGAGAAAGAGCTGCAAGAAAATAATTAATTTGGGGGTTAATTATGCCAGAAAATGACTATCATAAAAAATTAAGAAATACTTGGGCAATTAATAGAGAAGCTGATAAAAGACTTTTTGAAGATAAAGTTAGAAAAAACTATAAACGAGTATATGATTTTGTAGAAAAAGAAATTACAAAAGGAATGTTACCATATCCAGCTATAGAAAAGGTGCTAAATAGTGTTGGCTTAGAAAAGCTATGCCCAGAGCTTAAAGATGATAAAGTAAAAAGAACAATTAGAACTACTTTGCTAAACTATTATTTTAAAGGACCAAATAAAGGAAAAGAAATAGAAGAAGGAGAAAGATAATTGAGTATAGAAAATATAAAGAAAAAATCTTTAGAAGAGCATATTCCAATTATAATGGATGATACATTAGAAGTAATAAAAGAAATACTACTAAAAGAAAAGCCTGCTAGAATTTTAGAAGTAGGAACAGCAACAGGCTATTCTTCTATTTGCTTTGCAACAATATTATTAGAAAATTGTATAGACGAGGACACCTCGTCTATATTAATAGATACAATAGAACTAGACGAAGAAAGAGCAAGTGAAGCAATAAAAAATATAAAAGAAATGAATTTAACAAATACAATAAATGTATTTATTGGAAATGCAGTAGAAATATTACCAACATTTAAGGAAAAATACGATATAATATTTATTGATGCTGCAAAAGGAAAGTATCCAATTTTCTTAAAAGAGGCAATAAGACTTTCACATAAAAACAGTATTATATTAGCAGATAATATATTGTATAAAGGCTATGTTATGAGCGATTACAATAAGCATAAACAAAGAACTGCAGTAACACATTTAAGAGAATACATAAAGGAAGCAACAGAAAATGAAAAATTGGAAACTGAAATTTTGGAAGTAGGAGATGGACTAGCAATAAGTAAAGTAAAAGAGGCAATTCAATAAAGAATTACCTCTATACTGTGATTAATTACCCAAAAGTAACAATCACATGAAACCGATTTCTGGAATCCCGCAAAGGATGTAAACAGGAATTTGTTGAGCCATCAGAAACAATATAGATTATTTTGTGACTCGAAGCAAAAAGTGTTTCAATCTCTTTTAACTGGGATAAATCCAAATAAACCGATACTTTCAAAACAGAATCCGGAATTTCGGAAATCCGTGCAGAGTTTTTGGGCGTTATTTTGGGTTGATACTTTCGTATTCTAGGCAAGAGCCTACGCCACCTTTCATAAAATATTTAACCTGCTCTTATTATTATAACATAATTTAGAACAGTATACAAATAAAAAGGAGTAAATAAATGAATAAACCAGAATTATTAGCCCCAGCAGGCTCATTAGAAAAGGCAAAAACAGCTTTTAGATATGGAGCAGATGCTGTATATATGGGAACATCTAACTTATCACTACGTTCAAGAGTAACAGTAGATGATGATGAATTAATAAAAACAATTGAATATGCGCATAGTATAAACAAAAAAGTTTATGCAGCATTAAATATATATGCAAGAGACAATATGTACGAAGAAATAGAAAATCAAATAAATATATTGAAAAAAGCAAAAGTAGATGCACTTATTATTTCTGATGGTGGAATAGTAGAAATGGCAAGAACACTAGCGCCAGAAATACCTATACATATAAGTACACAAGCAAATGTTACAAGTTACCATACAAGTAACTTTTGGAAGAAAAATGGAGCAGAAAGAATTATACTTGCAAGAGAGCTAAATAAAGAAGAAATAAAAGAAATAAAAAATAACACAGATTTAGAAATAGAGATATTTGTTCATGGAGCTATTTGTTATAGTTATTCTGGAAGATGTAATTTAAGTGATTTCTTAGCTTCTAGATGTGGAAATTTAGGAGATTGTGCACAAAGTTGCAGATGGGCATATAATATGTATATAGAAGAAAAAAATAATCCAGGAAATCTTATGCCAGTAGAACAAGATCAAAATGGAACATATATACTTTCTTCAAAAGATTTATGCCTAATAAAAGAAATACCAGAAATTGTTAATATGGGAATAGATAGTTTGAAAATAGAAGGAAGGCTAAAAACAGAGTATTATTTGGCAACAGTAATTAGTGCATATAGAAATGCAATAGATGATTATATAAAAAACCCAAAAGAATATGATTATACAAAATATTTAAAAGAACTAGAAAAAACTAAAACAAGAGGGTTAACAACATTCTATTTTAATGACAAAAACAACAGAGATTTTCAAGAATATGAAGGAAAACAATATAATCCTGATTTTGAATTTGGAGGAAAAATAATCTGCAAAGATGAATTATGCTCAAACAAAGAAAATAAAAATATTTATACTGTAGAAATTCGTAATAGATTACAAATAGGTGATTCTATGGAATTACTAATTCCAAACGAATTAGAACCTAAAAAATTTGTAATAGAAGAAATGTGGGATGTAGACACAAAAGAGCCAATACCACATGTAAATCCGGGAAAAGAAGGACAAAAGGTTATACTTAAAATACCAACAGATGCAAAAGAAGGTTGGATATTAAGAAGAAAAAAATAAAAGGAGACCTTTGCATATATGAAAAGAACAAAAATAAAAGACCGAATATTACCAACATATACAAAAGGAGAAGAAATATTTAATATGACTTCTCACATAGTAGGAGCAGTACTAGGAATTGTTACAACCGTTTTGTGTATTGTAATGGCAGCTTCACACAGAAGTACATATGGAATTGTTAGTAGTAGTATATATGGTACTACAATGATAATTTTATATACAATGTCTAGTGTCTATCATGGACTATCGCCAAGAAAAAGTACGGAAAAAAAAGTATTACAAGTTTTGGACCACTGCACAATATTTTTATTAATTGCAGGTTCATATACCCCAATAGCATTATGTGCTTTTAGAGAATATAACCAAGTATTAGGCTGGACGATGTTTGGCGTAGTTTGGGCTGCTGCAATACTAGGAATAGTTTTGAATGCTATTGATTTAGAGAAATATAAAAAATTTTCTATGATTTGCTATTTAGCAATGGGATGGGTAGTAATATTTAGAGCAGATTTACTACCGGTTGTTCTTGGAAAAAATGGACTGATATTGTTAGTAGCAGGAGGAATAGCATACACAATTGGTGCTGTATTATATGGACTTGGAAGAAAACATAAATATATGCATTCCATATTCCATCTTTTTATAGTATTAGGAAGTTTACTGCATTTTTTCTGTATATTGTTTTATGTAGTTTAGATGCAAGCAAAGCAATAGATAAAAGAGAAATACAAGCTCTTTTACTATTGCTTTTTTTATAGTTTAAATATATAATTTAGAAGTAATTTTAAGAGGAGACATGAATATGGATGAAAATTTATTAATTCCAAATTTGCAAGATGAAATAGAAGAGAGAGCAGAGGTATCTTTAAGACCTAAAACATTAGATGAATACATTGGACAAACTAAGGTAAAAGAAAATATGAAAATATATATAGAAGCTGCAAAAAAGAGAAATGAACCACTAGATCATATTTTATTATATGGACCTCCAGGACTTGGAAAAACTACTCTTGCAAGTATTATATCAAACGAAATGAATACAAATATAAGAATAACATCAGGACCTGCAATAGAAAAGCCAGGTGATTTAGCAGCACTTTTAACAAATCTTTCACCAAATGATGTTTTATTTATAGATGAAATTCATAGATTAAATAGAAGTGTAGAAGAAATACTTTATCCAGCTTTGGAAGATTATAATCTAGACATTATAATAGGAAAAGGGCCTAGTGCAAGGTCAATTAGATTAGATTTGCCAAAGTTTACTCTAATAGGAGCAACAACAAGAGCAGGTTCACTTACAACTCCACTACGTGATAGATTTGGAATAGTACATAGATTAGAACTTTATGATGTTAAAGATTTAGACCAAATAGTAAGAAGGTCAGCAAAAATATTAGAGGTTAATATTGATAAAGAGGGTTCTTTAGAAATAGCAAAACGTTCTAGAGGAACTCCTAGAATAGCAAATAGATTATTAAAAAGAGTAAGAGATTATGCAGCAGTTTTAGGGGATGGAAATATAACAAAAGAAATTGCAAAAATAGCATTAGAAAAATTAGAAATAGATGATATAGGTTTAGACAATATAGACAGAAAAATACTAAAAACAATTATATTAAACTATACTGGAGGACCAGTTGGAATAGAAACTTTAAGCTCAACAATAGGAGAAGAAGTAGAAACAATAGAAGATGTGTATGAACCATATCTAATGCAAATGGGATTTATAGCAAGAACTCCAAGAGGAAGAGTAGCTACACCAAGTGCATACAAACATTTAGGAATAGAAAGAGGAAATTAAATGAAAAAAATATCTGTTGTTATACCAATGTATTATGAGGAAGATGTAGCAAATGAGTGCTACAATAGAACAAAAAAAGTGTTAAATGGTTTAGAAAACTATGATCATGAGATTATATTTGTAAATGATGGAAGTAAAGATAAGACATTACCAATTTTAAAGGGAATAGCTAAAAAGGATGAAAAGGCAAAAGTAATATCTTTTTCTAGAAATTTTGGCCATCAAGCAGCTGTTACAGCAGGACTAAAATTTGTAACAGGTGATTGTATTTTAATAATTGATAGTGATATGCAAGATCCACCAGAATTATTAGTAGACATGCTAAAATTATGGGAAAACGGAAATGAAGTTATATATGCAAAACGAAAAACAAGAAAAGGTGAATCTAAATTTAAGCTTATGACAGCAAAAATGTTTTATAAGGTACTAAACAACTTGTCAGATGTTGAAATACCAAAAGATACAGGAGATTTTAGATTAGTAGATAGAAAAGTTGTAGATGTTATAAACTCAATGCCAGAGCATAATAAATTTTTAAGAGGACTTTTTAGCTGGGTAGGATTTAAACAAAAACCAATAGAATATGAAAGACAAGAAAGATTTGCAGGGAAAACAAAATATCCATTAAAAAAGATGCTAAAATTAGCATCAGACGGGATAATAAGTTTTTCTACTAAACCTCTAAAGGTAATTGGAGGAATAGGAATTGCGTCAATTTTTATATCTTTCATACTGCTTATATATGCAATATTATCATATATATTTAAATGGAACAATTTGGCTTCTGGATGGACATCCTTAATGGTTGCAATAACATTTTTTGCAGGAGTTCAATTAGTTTCTATTTGGATGATTTCTGAATATATTGCAAGAATTTATGATGATACAAAGCAAAGACCAGAATATATAATAGACGAGAAAATTAATATAAAAGAGGAATAAAAATGAAACTATTACTACATACATGTTGCGCACCTTGCAGTGTGTACTGTATAGATGCATTAAGAAGTGAAAACATAGAACCTACTGTATATTGGTTTAATCCAAATATACATCCATATATGGAATATAAAGCAAGAAGAGATTGCTTAAAAGAATATACAAAGAGTATTGGCGTAAATGCTATATTTGAAGAGAATTACGGACTAAAAGAATTTTGCAAGAATGTAATTAATGATTTAGAAAATAGATGTGTAAATTATTGTTATAGGGTGCGACTAGAACAAACTGCAAAATTTGCAAAAGAAAATGGATATGATAGCTTTTCTACAACTTTACTAGTAAGTCCATATCAAAATCATGAAGCTTTAAAACAAGTAGGAGAAGAACTAGCAGAAAAGTATGGACTAGAATTTGTATATAGAGATTTTAGAGTAGGCTTTAGAGAAGGACAATCAAAGGCTAGAGAACTAGGGTTATATATGCAAAAATACTGTGGATGTGTGTTCTCAGAAGAAGATAGATATAGTAAGCAGATAAGTAAGAATAGAAAAATTCACGAGTAGAAATGGAGAAATATGAAAGCAAAAGATGTTAGTAAACTAGCAAGAAAACTATATATTGAGATAGAAGAAAAGGGGATAGACAGAGTAAAAGGATTGTTTTCTAAAGGAAAAACATTGTCTCAAGAATTAAAATTTGATGCTAATGAAGAATATTTAAAGAAAATGATTATATCACAGCTTAATATTGGAAGAATGTTAATGTCTCACAAATATAGAAATAGTGGATTTGATGAAAGAGCTGCATTCAATAGTGAAGCTGATAAAATAAGAGGACAAATTGATAGCCAAGAAGTTTTAAAATTTGATAATCCCACATTAGAAGCATTATTCGGTAACTCGTTAAACATTTCTACAGAGCAAGAATATGAGGAATGGAGAGAGTTTATAGATAGCGATAGATATAAAGAAAAAAAGTTTGATACTATTTATTTAGAAGAAGAAGCTAGATTTAGCTATGAAAATGAAACTAATCCATTGAAGAAATTTATCAAATCTTTTAGATATAGAAAAATACTGAAAGAAGGAACTTTAGAAGATTCTTATGTAAAAAAAGTAAGAGAAATGATAAAAGAAAAAATAGCAGAAAATCCGGAAGATCATTTTATTGCATATCGAGATACACATAGTGCTCTAGGAAAAGGAGTAGAAGAATATGAGAGCATAAAAGACATAGAAGACATTGCAAGAATGACCTTGGCATCATTATTAGTAGAAGATGATAAGCCTATTAATATTGAAGAAGTGTGCAATAGAGTTAGAAGCGAAATGAAAAGTACAATAGGTTCAACAAAAAATGGAACAGAATATAGGAAAAAACAGGTAACATTAGGCTCTGAAAGTGGAATTAGCAATAGACCTGTAATACATACTATACAATTTGAAGAAGTACCAGAGGCTATTAAGAACCTGCAAATTGAGTATGAAAAAGCATACAATTCAAGTCAATCTGAAGAAGAATATATAAAACAGATTGCTAAAATATATGCTGATTTTATTTTTATACAACCATATGAAGACGGAAATAAAAGAACTGCAATGTGTGTGTTTAATAGCATGCTGATGTCTAAAGGAATTGTACCTCCACCAATAAGCTTAATAAATGACGATCAAATGGTAAAAGCGTATTATAATGCACACGAAAAAGATTATGAGATGTTACAAAGTGCTGTTACAGAGAAGTATAGAGAAACGAAAAACATCCCTGATAATAACAACAATAAACAAGAAGAGATGGAATCTAATTACAAAAAAGAATTCGAAAAATAATTAAATGTAAATTTAAATGTGCGAAGAAAAATATTAATAATAAATAATTATAAGGAGTTATACTAATGATAGAAAATATAATTATTATTGTTTTTTCAATAATAATGCCAGTATTTATATTGAACAATACGATAAGAGATTGCAAAAAAAAGAAAAAAATTAAAAACATATTAAAAGAAAATAAATATGAACTAATTACATATTTTGCTATGGTAGTTGGTTTCATAATAAGACTTATTAATTTAGAAAAGATGCCAAATGGATTAATTCCAGATGAAGCATCTGCTGGATATGAGGCTTTTTCAATTTTAAATTATGGAACAGATAGATTAGGAAAAAGTTACCCTGTGTTTTTAATTTCATGGGGAAGTGGGCAAAATGCTTTATATACATACTTGTTGATACCATTTATAAAAATATTAGGACTTACAAAATTTGCGGTGAGACTTCCGATGGCTATAGTATCATGCATTTCAATTATTGCAATGTATTACTTATTAAAAAATATTTTTAATAAAAAAATAGCAACAATTGGTGTGACATTCTTAGCTATATGTCCATGGCATATAATGAAAGCAAGGTATGGATTAGAATCAAACATTTTCCCGAATGTAGTATTGTTTGCAATACTTTTTATGGTATTAGGAATAAAAAAAGAAAAAATGAGAACTTTTTATTTTGGCTGGTTTTTACTGGGACTTTCTACTTATGCATATGGTACATCATATTTCTTTGTTACAATTTTTTCGATCATAACACTTATATTCTTATTAGTAAAAAGAAAAATCAAATTAAAAAATGCATTTATTGCAATTTCAATTGCAGCTTTTGTAGCGTTACCAATAATTATAATGATTTTTATAAATACATTTGATTTGCAAGAAATAAAAATTTTTGGATTTACCATACCAAGATTATTTATAAATAGATTTGAGGGAAATTGCTCTATTTTTTCATCAAATTTTATTACCAATAGTATAAATAATTTCATAACATCTTTGAAAATCTTAATAATCCAAGATGAGAATTTTATGTGGGGACTTACATATTGGTACTCTATGCCATTATTTTTAATAGGAGCATATGAAGCTATAATTAAAAATAGGAAATACCATATAACAAATCAAATAATGAACATATGGTTTTTGTCAGCAATATTACTATTATTTATGGTTACTCCTGGAATTATAAGAATAAACATAATAATGATACCTATAATTTATTATATAATTTTAGGAATGAGTATTATATTAGAAGTATATAAGAATAAAAGATGGAATTTAGTAGTAATTACAATAATAGTTATTGTTTCATTTATAGGTTTTATTTATAGCTACTTTTCAACTGAATATACAGGAGCAGAGTTTGTAGATGGAGTTCAAGATGTTATTAAATATGTAGATTCAATACAAAATAAAAACATATATATAGAGTATAATATTAAAGAACCTTATATGTATGTATTATTTTATACTAGAAAAAATCCAAAAGATTTTTATTCAACAGTAACATATTTTGAAGATGTAAAAGTTAGAGAGTTTGAAAATGTAAAACATTTTGATAAATACTATTTTTATATACCACAAAACATAAATTCAAAAGAAAATAATGTATATGTTATTAGTTATGAAACATATGAAAATCTAAATGTAGATAGCGAAAACTATAAAATAACATATTTTGAAAAATATATTGTTTTAGAATAAAATAAAAAGGTATATGGAATTCATTTTATAAAAAATATAAAAAATGTCAGTAGTAAAAAGTTAGAAAACATGATATAGTATTACAAAATATAAAACCTAAAATAAAAATAATTTAAAAAAACAATGAAAGAGGTAATAAACAAATGAGCAAAAAGAAAGTGGTAATTATAGGAGCTGGACCAGCAGGGTTAACTTCTGCATATGAATTGTTAAAAGATAAGAATACTCAATATGAAGTAACAATATTAGAAGAAACAAACGAAATTGGAGGAATTTCGAGAACTGTTAGATATAACGGAAATAGAATGGATATAGGAGGACATAGATTTTTTTCTAAAGACCAAAAAGTGATGGATTTTTGGGAGAACTTAATGCCTCTTCAAGGCCAACCATCATATGATGATAAAAAATTGCGGAAGGGAGAAAAAACTAAAAAAAGGCGGACCAAATCCAGAGAAACAAGATAGAGTAATGCTTTTAAGAAACAGGGTTTCTAGAATTTACTATCTAAAAAAATTTTTTGATTATCCAGTAAGCATGAAAAAAGAAACATTTGTAAATATGGGATTTATAAGAACCATGAAGGCAGGATTTAGTTATTTAAAAACTATATTTGTCAAAAAGAAAGAAGATTCATTGGAAAACTTTTATATAAATAGATTTGGAAAAGTTTTATATGGAATGTTCTTTGAGAAATATACAGAAAAATTGTGGGGAAGACATCCAAAACAAATTTCTGCTGATTGGGGAGCACAAAGAGTAAAAGGATTATCTATAAAAGCAGTAATAAAAGATATGTTTTCAAAAGTGTTTAAGAAAAACAATAAAGAGAAGGAAACCTCTCTAATAGAAGAGTTCTGGTATCCTAAATATGGACCAGGACAACTTTGGGAAACTTTAGCTACAGAAGTAGAAAATCTAGGCGGAAAGATAGAAAAGGGATATCTAGTAAAGAACATAAATATAGAGAAAAATACTGTAAAATCAGTAGAATGCGAAACAAAAAATGGAATGGAAAAAATAGAAGGGGATATATTTATATCTTCAATGCCACTAAAAGATTTGGTTATAGGATTTAAAGGAGAAAAAGTACCAGATAAAATACAAGATATTGCAAAAGGACTACCATATAGAGATTTTATAACAGTTGGATTACTTGTTAAAAAACTAAATTTAGAGAATAAAACAAATATAAAAACATTAGGAAACATTGTTCCAGACTGTTGGATTTATGTTCAAGAGCCAGATGTAAAATTAGGAAGAATACAGATATTTAACAACTGGTCACCATACATGGTAGAAAAACCGGAAGAAACCGTATGGATAGGATTAGAATACTTTTGTAATGAAAATGATGAGTATTGGAATATGAGTGATAGAGAATTTATAAAATTTGCAACAGATGAACTTGAAAAAATGAATATTATAAAAAAAGAAGATGTATTAAATTCTCATAGAGAAAGAGTAAAAAAAGCATATCCAGCATATTTCGATACATATTCAGAGATAGACAAGCTTATAAAATATATAAATGAATTTGATAATTTATACTGTATAGGAAGAAATGGACAACATAGATACAATAATATGGATCATTCAATGGTAACGGCATTTGAGGCAACAAAAAACATAAAAGACAACATAAAAGATAAAGAAAATATTTGGAATGTAAATACAGAAAAAGAATATCATGAGGAGAAATAGATGAATTTAATTAGTAAAAAAGATATATTAATTTTTATAATTATACTTTTGTTTGCTTTTACAATAATATATCCATTAATTATACAAATGCATTTTGCTCCAGATACTTACCAAGTAGTAGTATTAGGGTATAAAGAATATGCAAAACAGTATTTTTTAAAAAGTGGAAGAATAATAACTGCAGGATCCTTTTTCATTGCAGATAGCCTAAATATTTCATACAAAGCATATATAATATTTATGGAATTTGTGGCTATTATAGCACTGACACTCTCAACTATATTATTATATAAACTTTTTTTAAAGAAAATAGAAGCTAAAAATAATGTATATAAATATTTACTTTTGGTGTCAAGTTTTTTAATTATATTTAATCCATTTGCGTTAGAATTTTTACTGTATGCAGAATCTGGAATAATATGTTTAAGCATATTGTTTTCTATAATAGGATTAAGAATATTGTTTGAAAATTCAAAGCATAAATATTTAAAGGCATTAAGTTTAGTGATAGTTGCTACTATACTATATCAAGGAAATGTTAATATATTCTTTACATTATCTGTTATATTTAGTTTTATAGTAAATAAAGAAAATGGCAAACAAAACTGGAAAAATACAATTAAAGATATTTTTCTTGCAGGGACAATTTTAGTAATAGCTTTTATAACTACTACATTACTTATTTTTATCTGTACAAATTTAATGGATGTAAATCAAGAAAGATTTTCAAGCGAATACAATATAAACTTAGCTATAATATTTAAATCTTTCATAACTACTTCAGAATATATTTTAATAAATGGATTTAATTTTATATATAAAGGAATGTTTTTATATGTAATTATAATTACATCATTTTATATTGCTATTAAAGCTAAATTAAGCTATCTTGTTAAATATTTAATTACAATATTAGCAGCTTTAGCTGTATGTATATTGCCAATTTACACAATGAAAGATATCTTTATAAACGCTAGAATGTGTATGTCCATAGGAGCTTTAATAGGAATTTCTTTTATTTATATTGCTATGAAAATAAATTATAATAGTAAAATAGAAAAGAAAATAGTAGCAATAGCTATAACGGTAATGCTGTTGTATACGGGCTACAATTACATAACAATTTCGCAAAGCAATATAGAAGAAAATAAAATTGATAATGAAGTAGGATATAAGATAAAAGAGATAGTTGAAAATTATGAAAAAGAAAAAAATATAAAAATTACAGAAGTTGCAGTAATTAATGATACTAACAGAAGTTTCTACACATCAAAGCAAATAGAAAATACATTCACAGAAAGATCTACGGCAAATTATTATTGTATAAAAGAGGTAATAGAATACTACCTGCAAAGGCCAATAATAATAACTAACATGGATAAGGAAACATATGATAGTAATTTTAAAGACCGAGATTGGGATGAATTTTCGGAGGAACAAATAATATTTAAAGATAACATAATGTATATGTGTATATATTAAAAGGAGAGGAATATGAGTAAAAAAGAAATCTTTATTTATTATATAAGTATAGTATTATTTTTTATACTTATATATATAATAGAGCCTCTAATAAAAAATTATATAAGAAGTATAACAGTAGGAAGCATAATTTTAATAATTGGGGGGTTTTATGTAGCAAAACGAATAAAAAAACTAAAAATAAACTATAAGAATATAATATTAATAATAATGATTGTAGGTATTTTAACTAGAGCAATGTACATAATATATACACCAATTACAGAAAGACAACATGATGTTTATGGCATAAATGACCAGGGGCACTTAGGATATATATATACAATATATCAAACAGGAAAATTACCGGATACAAATAGTATTCAATTTTACCATCCACCGCTCTTTCATTTGATTGCAGCAGGATGGTTAAAAATAAATGACATGTTTAATGTTAATTTAGACAGAAGTATAGAAGGAATACAAATTATAACAGCAATTTTTTCTACATTAATAATGCTTGTTTCATATAGGATAATAGAAAAAATTAAAATTAAAAACATTTATGAAGTATTTATAATGGCAGTAATGGCTTTTCATCCAACATTTATAATATTGGCAGGAAGTATAAATAATGATGTTTTAATGATACTTTTAAGTTTTTATATTATACTATACCTAATGGAATGGAATGATAATCCTAGTATTAAAAATACAATTGTTTTGGCAGTAATTACAGGTTGCTCAGTTATGACTAAAATATCAGGAGCAATAATGGCAGTTCCAATAATGTATACTTTTATAAAAAAAATAATTGAAACATATAAAATTGAAAAGAATAGATTACTAGATTTATTTGGAAAATTTATTATGTTTGGTATAATTTCGTTGCCACTAGGTTTGTGGCATCCAATAAGAAAATTGATACTGTTCAATCAACCATTAGGAGGTGTATTACTACCAGGTGATGGATTATATGTAGGACAATATTCTATGGTTCAAAGATTTTTAAGTATATCATTTAAAGAATTATTTGGACAACTATATTGCGTAATTCCAGATGATCATAATATTTTTGCATATATAGTTAAATGTTCAATATTAGGAGAGTTTACTTATAGTAATATAATAGCTATATATGTAACATTATTTAAAATAATAAATTTTATAATAATTTTAATAACTATAGTATGCATATTTATATTGCTGAAAAAAATAAGAAAAATTAATAACAATTCTTTTATAACAAAGATTTTGTTAATAACATTTTTTACAAACATAGTTAGTTATTACAATTTTAATATTAAATATCCATATGTATGTACAATGGATTTTAGATATATAGTTCCAACAATATTTACAGGAATAGTAACAGTTTGTATGGTATTAGATGAATACATAAAAAACGATATAATAAAAGAAATTATAGAATATACAATTACACTGTTTTGTATTTTAAGCCTTGTTTTATTCTTTATTATATAGAAAGAGGAAAAAATGAAAAAAATGTCAATAGTAGTACCTTGCTACAATGAAGAAAATAATATAAGTAATTTTTACAAAGAAATGATAGAAACACTTAATAAAGTAAAGGAAAATTATAGTTATGAAATTATTTTTGTTAATGATGGAAGTAATGATAAGACAGAAATAGAAATAAAAAAGATAAGGAAATTGGACGAAAATGTAATACTAATTAGTTTTTCGAGAAATTTTGGAAAGGAAGCAGCTATATATGCTGGACTAAATAGTGCAACTGGAGATCTAGTAGCATTAATAGATGCTGATTTACAACATCCGCCAAGAACAATATTAGAAATGATAAAAGGAATAAATGAAGGATATGATGTTGTTGCAACAAAAAGAAAAAATAGAAAAGGCGAACCTGTTGTAAAAAGTCTATTTTCAAAATTGTTTTATAGAATGATGAGAATGTTTATACCAATAGAAAAAAATGTTCAAGATTTTAGACTTATGAAAAGAGAAGTGGTTGATGCAATTCTATCTTTAAAAGAATACAATAGATTTTCAAAAGGAATTTTTACATGGGTTGGATTTAATATAAAATATATAGAAATAGAGAATATTGAAAGAAAAGCAGGAAAGACAAAATGGAGTTTTAGAAAACTATTTAGTTATGCAATAGAAGGAATAACTTCATTTACAACTGTACCATTAAAGGCTTCAACATTAATGGGATTTTTTATATCAATAATAGCAATAATTTCTACAATTATAATAATTCTGCAAACATTAATATATGGAAAAGATGTTCCGGGATATGCTTCAATAATAACTGCGATATTATTTATGGGAGGAGTACAATTAATATCAATAGGAATACTTTCAGAATACATTTCAAAGATGTATTTAGAAATAAAGAAAAGACCAAAATATATAATTAAGAATGATGATTAGATTTTAGGAGGTAACTGTTTGAACAAATTATTATTAATAGATGGAAATAGCATAATAAACAGAGCTTTCTATGGAATAATGGGAAGTAAAATGCTTATGACAGAAGATGGAACATATACAAATGCAGTATATGGATTTTTAAGCATACTATTTAAAGAGCTAGACGATATAAAACCAGAATATCTAGTAGTAGCATTTGATTTAAAAGATCCAACACATAGACATAAAATGTATGATAAGTATAAAGCAAATAGACATGGAATGCCAGAAGAATTAGCAATGCAAATGCCTATATTAAAAGAAACATTAAAAGCAATGAATGTTTGCATAATAGAAAAAGAAGGCTATGAAGCAGATGATATATTAGGAACTCTTGCAAAATGGGGACAGAAAGAAGAACTAGAAGTTACTGTATTAACAGGAGATAGAGATAGTTTTCAACTAATAGACAAAAATATTAAAGTAAGAATTCCCAGAACGAAAATGGGAAAAACAGAAACAGAAGATTATACAGTAGAAAAAATAGAAGAGGAATATGGCCTAGAGCCATTAGATTTAATAGAAGTAAAAGGACTAATGGGAGATGCATCAGATAATATTCCAGGAGTACCAGGAGTAGGAGAAAAAACAGCCTTAAATTTAATTAAACAATATAAAAACATAGATGAAGTATATAACCATATAGATGAGCAAAAAGGAAAACTAAAAGAAAAACTGTCAGAAAACAAAGATTTAGCATATCTTTCTAGAACTCTTGGAACAATTGATATAAATGCTCCAATAGAAAAGGATTTAAATGTTTTCCAAATAGAAGAATGGAACAAACCTGAAGTATTAGAAATATTTAAAAGACTAAAATTTAATAGATTTATAGATAGATTTGCATTGCAAGACAATGTTGGAGGGACGTCTTTGGGCGAACCGCAAATCAATACTGAAATTGAACATGAAAAAATTGTAGACGAAACAAAATTAGCAGAATTAAAACAACAAATACAAGAAAATAAAGCTATGTATTATTATCTAACAGAAGAAAAGTTTATAATTTATTCGCCAAAAGCTAATAAATGCTTTTCAGTGGAAAATGTACAAGATTTTAAAGATATATTTGAGGACAAGAATATACTAAAATGCAGTTACAAACAAAAAGAAGAATTTATAATATTATGGAACAAAGGAATAGAAGCTAAAAACCTTATGTTTGATATAGCTATTGCAGGATATATTCTAAATTCGAATATAAATAAATATACAATAGAATATCTAGCAAATGAATATATAAATTTTGACATAACAGAATACTTATCAAATACAGAAAAAACAGGTGCAGAACAAATTACATTATTTGATAATGCAGAAGAACCAAAAGAAGATAAAACATATATTTATGCGTATACAATATATAAATTATATAATGTTTTAACACAAAAAATGGAAGAGGCAGGAAGCATAGATTTATTTAATAAAATAGAAATGCCACTAACAGAAGTATTAGCTAGCATGCAGTATGAAGGAATATATATAGATAAACAAGAGCTTTTAGATTTCGGGAAAGAGCTACAAGAAAAAATAAATATTTTAACACAAGAAATATATGAACTTACAGGTGAAGAATTTAATATAAACTCTACAAAACAATTAGGAGAAATCCTTTTTGAGAAATTAAAACTTACAGTTAAAAAGAAAACAAAAACAGGTTATTCAACAGATGTAGATGTATTAGAAAAAATAAAATATGAGCATCCTGTAATAGAAAAGATATTAGAATATAGGCAATTACAAAAATTAAATTCTACTTACGTAGAAGGACTTATCCCATATATAGATGAAACAGGAAGAATACATTCTAAATTTCATCAAACAGTTACAACAACAGGAAGAATAAGCTCAACAGATCCAAATCTTCAAAATATACCTACAAGAATGGAATTAGGAAGAAAATTAAGAAAAGTATTTAAACCTGAACAAGGATACATTTTTGTAGATGCAGACTATTCTCAAATAGAGCTTAGAGTATTAGCACATATTTCTGAAGATAAAAATATGATAGAAGCATTTTGCAACAACGAAGACATACACGCACAAGCCGCTTCAAAGGTATTTAACATACCACTAGAAGAAGTAACAAAAGAAGAAAGGACAAAAGCAAAAGCAGTTAACTTTGGAATAGTTTATGGTATTAGTGAATTTGGTTTAGGAGAACAATTAGGAGTTTCTAGAAAAAAGGCTAAAGAATATATAGAACAATACCTTGATAAATATAGTGGCATAAAAGAATTTATGACTAATATAGTAGAAGAAACAAAAGAAAAAGGATATGTAGAAACTCTTTACCATAGAAGAAGATATGTACCAGAATTAAAATCCAATAACTATATGGTAAGACAATTTGGTGGCAGAGTTGCAATGAACACTCCAATACAAGGAACAGCAGCAGATATTATGAAAATAGCAATGATAAATGTATATAATAAATTAAAAGAAAACAACTTAAAATCCAAATTAATAGTACAAGTACATGACGAAATATTAGTAGAAACATTAGAAAGTGAAAAAGAACAAGTAAAACAAATTGTAAAAGAAGAAATGGAAAATGTAATAAAATTAAAAGTTCCATTGCTAGCAGAAGTAGAAGAAGGGTATAATTGGTACGAAGCAAAATAAGATTTGGAATCACACCTCCCACATCAATTAAAAACAAAAGGAGAAAAAATTGAAAAGATTATTAAAATTTTTAATAACATTATTAATATTAGCATCTATAATCTTTATTTTATTTAAAGTTGTAAAAATAGATGACATTATAATGAAAAAGCTATATCCACTAAAATATAGCGAATATGTAGAAAAATATGCGAAAGAATACAATATAGATAAATATATGGTTTATGCAATAATAAAAGCAGAAAGCAATTTTAACGAAAATGCAAAATCGTCAAGTGACGCAATAGGGTTAATGCAAATAATGGAAACTACTGCAATAGAAACAGCAAGAAAAATGGACCTTGAAGTTACAGAAGAAGATTTATTTAAACCAGACTTAAATATTAATATAGGGTTAAAATACTTTACATACCTATTAAACCATTATAATAACAATTATCCATTAGCAATAATTGCATATAATGCAGGAATGGGAAATGTAGATGCTTGGCTAAAAGACGGAACAATAAAAAAAGATGGAACAGATATAGAGAATGTACCATTTAAAGAAACCAATAATTATGTAAGAAAAATCTTAAGAGATTATGAAATATATAAAGAATTGTATAATTAATTATTTTGATATATAATAAAAAACGAAATTACAAGGGAGGAATGTAACATGGCAATATTAGTTACAGGAGGAGCTGGCTATATAGGAAGTCACACAGTTGTAGAATTATTAGAAGCGGGAGAGGATATAGTTATAGTAGATAACTTTGTAAATAGTAAACCAGAAGCGTTAGAAAAAATAAAAAAAATAACAGGAAAAGACTTTGAATTTTATGAAGTTGACATATTAGATGAAGAAAAATTAGAAAAAGTATTTAAAGAAAATAATATAGAATCTGTAATACATTTTGCAGGACTAAAAGCAGTAGGAGAATCTGTTGTAAAACCAATAGAATATTATCATAATAATATAACAGGGACATTAGTATTGCTAAAACTAATGAAAAAATATAACTGTAAAAGGATAGTATTCAGCTCATCAGCAACTGTATATGGAGATCCAGAAATAGTACCTATAACAGAAGAATGCAAAACAGGAGGAACAACAAATCCTTATGGAACAACAAAACTATTCATAGAAAGAATTTTACAAGATGTTTATGTTGCAGATAACGAATTTAGCATAGCACTGCTTAGATACTTCAATCCAATAGGGGCACACGAAAGTGGATTAATAGGAGAAGATCCAAATGACATACCAAATAACCTTATGCCATATATAACAGGAGTAGCAAGTGGAAAACTAGAAATATTAAGTGTATTTGGAAATGACTATCCAACAAAAGATGGAACAGGAGTTAGAGATTATATCCATGTAGTAGACTTAGCAAAAGGACATTTAAAAGCACTTGCAAAAATTAGACAAGAAGCAGGAGTAAAAATATATAATTTAGGAACAGGACATGGATATTCTGTACTAGATTTAGTAAATACATTCCAAAAGGTAAATAATGTTGAAGTTAAATATAAAATAGTTGGAAGAAGAGCAGGAGATATAGCTACATGCTATGCAGATCCTTCAAAAGCAAAAAAAGAATTAGGATGGATTGCAGAAAAAGGAATAGAAGATATGTGTAGAGACAGTTGGAATTTTATAGTTTCAAATAAATAAAAAGGAGACTTTTAATATGAAAAAGCTTTTATTAGTAATAGACATGGTAAATGGATTTGTAAAAGAAGGAGCTCTTGCAGACAAAGCAATAAATAATATAACACCCAATATCATAAATCTAATTAAAAAATATGTCCAAGAAGAAAATGACATAATAAGTATTCAAGAAGGACATAATGAAAATTCTAAAGAGTTTAAAAATTTTCCAAAACATTGTATATTAGGAACTGAAGAAGCTGAACTTATAGAAGAATTGAAGCCTTATGAAAGCAATATGAAATTAATTAGAAAAAACTCAACATCAGGATTTTTAACAAAAGAATTTTATGACTATATAAAAAATAATGAAAACAATCTAAAAGAAATAGCTTTGTGTGGTTGCTGTACAGATTTATGCGTAATGAATTTTGCTATACCATTAAAGAATTATATAAATGAAAATGATTTGGATATAGATGTTGTAATATATAAAAATGCAGTTGAAACTTATGATGCACCAAATCACAATAGGAAAGAATATAATGAAATAGCTTTTAAAATAATGGAACAAAACGGAATAAAACTTATATAGATAAAAGAAGTGGTTGTTAACCACTTCTTTTAAATAATACTTCTAATTTTTTCTATAATCATATTTAATGCAACAGTATTGTATCCACCTTCTGGAACAATAATATCAGCATATTTCTTACTAGGTTCAACAAATTGTTCATGCATTGGTTTTACAGTTGTACAATATTGTGTAACAACAGAATCTAATGTACGACCTCTTTCTTGAACATCTCTTAAAAGTCTTCTAATAAAACGAATATCAGCATCTGTATCTACAAATATTTTAATATCCATTAAATCTCGTAATTCTTTGTTTTCAAAAATTAAAATACCATCTACAATAATTACTTTTTTAGGAACTACTTTTACAGTTTCCTCTTCTCTTTGGTGATTAATAAATGAATATTCAGGTCTTTCAATAGGATTTCCTTTTTTTAATTCTTTTAAATGTTCTATAAGTAAACTGGTTTCTATAGAATCAGGATGATCATAATTTAATTTTGCTCTTTCCTCAAAAGGAAGCTCTGGATGGGCTTTATAATAACAATCATGAGATATCATTGTTATGTTATGAGCGAATTCTTTTTTTATATTATCTGCAAGAGTACTTTTACCAGAACCAGTTCCACCTGCAATACCAATTATAATAGGATTAATATTCATGTTGATTCCTCCAAAATATTATTTACGTTAATTTTAAAATATTATTTGAATAAAATCAAGTAAAAACGACATTTTTCTTTGCAATTTGCAAACAGCAGATTTTCTCAAAAATTAAAATATTAAAAATGAAAAAAATTGTGAATGGAGTTAGCTTGAATTAGAAATTGTTCTTCGAGCGCAGTAGGGAATCTCATTTTTAATGAGGGCGCTGCGGAGCAAGAAGATGTACAATTTCTATGAAAGTGACATGACCTGAACCATTTTTTGAATTTTAATATTTTAATTTTGAATATAATTACAAATTCCAATTTGCCTAAACAATTGACAAATTTATTTTTTAAACTATAATAGAAAAAGAAAGAGGGAAAAATATGATATTAGAAGGAAAAGTTGTAGCAGGAATGGGAAGAGCAAAAACATTTGTAAATATGATGATAGAAGCATTTTACAAAAAAACAAACATGAAACTATACTCAGGTACATTAAATATTAAACTTGATAATAAATATGACCTAGAGCCAACATATATAATAAAAGCCGAAGAATATGGCGGAAAATACGATGTACAAGTACAAGAATGTGTACTGTTAGAGCAAAAAGCATATATAGTAAGGTCAGAAAAAAATTTAAAAGAAGAAAGTGACTATGAAAGAAATATAATAGAAATTGTATCTAACATAAATTTTAGAGAAAAGTATAATCTAAAAGATGGTAATTTAGTGAAAATACAAGTATTAAGATAAATTGTAATTTGCTTTGCAAATTACAATTTTTTAGTTCTAATTTTTTTTAACTAGCATATATATATTTAAGGACAAGTTATAAGGTAAGGAGTATATATGCTAGTTTCTGATATATTAAATTATTTTCCAGAAGAAATATTAAAAATATTAACAGACTTTTTTGAAACCGAAACAGAAGAAAAATTAAAAACAATTGAAGAAATTAGATTAAGAGTAGGACAACCTCTAATATTAAAATTCAATAAACGTGAAGAAATATTTAAATGTAATATTTTACAAGAAGACATATTAAAAACTATGCAAAAGGTTTGCGATAATTCAATTTATTCTTTCCAAAATCAAATATGTGAAGGGTTTATTACAGTAAAAGGTGGACATAGAATAGGAATTACACGGAAGTTGTGTTATAGAAAACAACAAAGTTAGTAATGTAAATTACATATCAAGCTTAAATTTTAGAATAGCAAAAGAAATAAAAGGATGCAGTAATAAACTTTTGAAATATGTTTTAAACACAGAAGAAAACAATATCTACACAACTTTAATAGTGTCACCACCAGGTGTGCGGAAAAACTACAGTATTAAGAGATTTAGTAAGAAGAATTAGTACAGGAATAGAAAAAATAGAATTTAAAGGAATAAATGTGGGCATAGCTGATGAAAGAGGAGAAATTGCATCAATGTATAAAGGTATGCCTCAAAATGACGTGGGGATTAGGACAGATGTTTTAGACAACATTCCAAAAGCAATAGGAATGACAATGCTTATAAGGTCAATGTCACCCAAAGTAATTGTTGCAGATGAAATAGGAAAAGAAGAAGAAATCTCGGCGATAAATTATGCCGTATGCTCAGGAATAAAAGGAATATTTACAGCACATGGTGCAAGTTTAGAGGAAATATCTATAAATCCAAATTTAAAAACTTTGTTAAATCTACATATATTTGAAAGAATAGTATTTTTGAATGACAAAATTAGAAAAGCAGAAATAGATAAAGTATATACACTGGATAGAAAAAACTTAGAATACATGATTATGGAGTGATTAAACTATGTTAGGATTAAAAATTGTAATATATACATTTATATTTTTATCATGTTCACTTATAGGAATATTGGTATCAAATAAATATAGAAATAGAGTAAACGAATTAAAAGAATTTAAAAATGCACTTAATATTTTTAAAACAAAAATAAGATATACGTATGAACCAATACCAGAAATATTCGAACAAATATCAAAAAATACAAATTCTAATATTTCTAATGTTTTTGGAGTGGCTAGTGAAAAAATGAAGGTTTTAGCCGCAGGGGAAGCATGGAATTTAGCATTAAATATGGAAGAACTTAATATAAATGATGAAGATAGATTAGCTTTATCAAATTTAAGCAAACTTTTAGGAAAAACAGATGTAACAGGTCAACTTAACCAAATAGAATTAACTACTGATTTTTTGGAGAGCCAAATAAAAAAGGCTGAACAACAAAGAGATAAAAGCGAAAAAATGTATAGGACGCTTGGAATGCTTATAGGAATGGCAATAGTAATAATATTAATGTAAAAGGGGTAAAAATATGAACATAGATTTATTATTTAAAATAGCGGCAATAGGAATATTAGTTGCTGTATTACATCAAGTATTAGTAAGAGCTGGAAGAGAAGACCAAGCAATGATGACTACTCTTGCACGGATTAGTAATAGTTTTAACAATGGTAATAAAAGAAATAAGCACATTATTTAATACTGTTAGAACAATATTTGGATTGTAAAGGGTGAATGTAATTGGAAATTGTAAAAATAATAGGTGTAGGATTAGTAGCACTTATTCTTATAATTATTTTAAAACAGTACAAACCTGAATTTACAATCTATGCATCTATAATAGCAGGAGCCATTATATTGCTTATGGTAATGGACAAGCTATATTCAATAATAAACTTGTTATCTAATATAAGTCAAAAAGCGGGTATAGGAAATGAATTTTTAAAAATAATACTAAAAATAACAGGAATAGCAATACTTACAGAATTTGCAGTAAGTATTTGTAAAGACTCTGGAGAAAGTGCAATAGCTAGCAAAATAGATTTGGGAGGCAAAATAATAATTATAAGTATATCAATTCCAATAATAACAGCACTTTTGGAATTAGTAATAAATATATTACCATAAAATCAATCAGAGATAAATTGAAATTTGCTTAATGTGATTGACATACTTAAATAGGAGACCAAATGATTAAAAAAATATTATTAATTTTTTCTATTTTAATATTTTCTTTTGTTAACTACATAACTTATGCAACAGATGAAATTATTTCTTCTCAAATGGATGCATTAAATATTTCTTCATTTATAAAAGAAGGAGAAAAATATACAAAAGAAGTTTTTCCGGATATTAGTCTAAATGACTTTTTAAGTTCTGCAATAAAAGGAGAGATAGATAACAAAGGACTTCTTAAACAAATAATAATGTTATTTGGAGATGAAATAGTAGATGTTATTTATTTGTTAGGAAGCATAATAGTAGTAATAATAATACATAGTATTTTAAAAGCTTTTACAGAGAACCTAGAAAATGAAAGCGTTTCTCAAATTACATATTATATTCAATACATACTTATAGTAACTTTAATAATGGCTAATTTTTCAACAATAATATCTGTAATAAAAGAATCAATTGCAAATTTAACTGGATTTATAAACTGCCTAGTTCCAATACTTTTAGCACTAATGTCTGCTACTCGGAAATGTTGCATCTGTTAGTTTAATACAGCCTTTAATTATATTTGCAGTAGTTTTTATAGGAAACACAATAACATTGGTAATACTTCCTATAACACTTATAGCAACAGCATTAGGAATAATTTCAAATTTATCAGACAAAGTTCAAATTGGAAAACTTTCCAATTTTTTTAAATCAGGTATTACATGGTTTCTAGGATTAATTATTACAATTTTTGTTGGAATACTTTCAATGGAAGGAACACTAACAAGCAATGTTGATGGACTAACAGCAAAAGGAGTAAAGGCAGCGGCATCTACTTTTATACCAGTAGTAGGTAAAGCATTAGGAGATTCAGCAGATGTTGTATTAGGTTCTACATCTATTATAAAAAATTCAATAGGAATAGTTGGAATGTTTGTAATAATAGGAATATGTGCAATACCAATTATAAAATTAACTCTATTAACAACAGCATATTATTTTACATCTGCAATATGTGAGCCAATAGCAGATAAAAAAATAGTTTCATTATTAGAACAAATGGGAGGAACATTTAAAGTATTACTTGGAATAATGTTTTTTGTTGCTGTGCTACTAATAATTGGACTAGCAATGTGTATAAAGATAACTAATAATGGAATGATGTATAGGTAGGTGTTAAAACTTGATAAAATTCATAAATTCATGGGCACAAGGGATAATTTTAGCAGTAATAATTGCAACAATTATAGAAATAATTTTGCCAGAAGGAAAGAATAAAAAATATGTAAAAACAGTAATAGGAATATATATATTATTTACAATAATATATCCATTAATAAACAAGCTTACAAAAACCAATATAAATACATTGATAGAAAATACAACTAAACAAATGAGTACATACCAAGAGAAGAATTCACTAAAAATAGATACAGATAAATATATAGAAAGCACATATAAAAAGAAAATAGAAGAAGATATAAGAAAAAGAGCAAATGAAAAGAATTTAAATATAACTTCACTAAATGTATACATAGAAACAGAAGACGAGAATCGATATGGAATGCTAAATAGCTTAATTATAAAAGTAGAAAAAAACGAAGCAAGTAAGAAAAATAACAATGTAAATCAAATAAAAGAAGTAAATATCTCAAAAGATGTGCAAAGTAATGAAATAATAGAAAACAAAGATAAAACAGTAACAGAAAAGGAAATAAATGAATTTAAAGAATATATAAATACTACATACTATTTAGAAAAAGAAAAAATTCATATAAATGAATAATAAGGGGGCAGAAAAAATGCTAAAAGAAAGCATAAAAAAATTTAAAGAATCTATTTCAAAACAAAAAGAGCAAAATAACAAAAAGAACATAGAAAATCTTGTAGTATTTTTAATTCTATTAATAATAACTATAATTGCAATAAATACAATATGGGGAGGAAAAAAAGAAGAAACAAATCAAGAGAACGGCAATACATCATATAAAAAACTAGCAGAAAACATAAATAATAGCATAGACAGTAATAATAGCCAGCTTAATGAATATAATTTAGAGGAGAATTTAGAGGACATACTATCTAAAATAGCAGGAGTTGGAAAGGTAAAAGTTCTGGTTACATATTCAGAAACTAGTGAAGTCGTTGCAATGTATAACGAAAAAAACACTTTAAACAATACAGAAGAAACAGATACAAATGGGGGTGTAAGAAAAATTGAACAAACAGATACAGATAAAGAGATTATATATGAAGAAAAAAACGGACAAAAAACTCCAATTACGCAAAAAGTAATTATGCCAAAAATAGAGGGTGCAATAGTTACGGCAGAAGGAGCTTCAAATCCGGCTATAAAAACAAACATAATTCAAGCTGTTTCGGCAGTAACAGGAATTTCTACATATAGAATACAAGTTTTTGAAATGTCAATTTAAGAACAAAAGGAGAAGAGTTATGAAGATTTTAAAAAGAAATCAATTAATAGTATTAGTGGTTTCACTAATGCTAATAACAGCAGGATACTTAAATTTTACAACAAATCAAGAAAATGTTGAAACAAGTACAATAGCAGAAAGAACTGATACTACTATTGGAGATGCAGAATTTGTGAGTACAGTTCCACACAATGAAAACAAAGTAGAAGAAAATGCAATAGTAGAAAACAATGAAAATGCTATTAGTAACGGAATGAGTAATGAACAAGAGAATTTAGTAGAAACAAATGCAACAGAGCAAAAACAAGAAGAAAGTAAAAAAAGCGAAAATGATTATTATTTTATAACATCAAAATTAGACAGAAATACAATGTATTCTGAAACATTAGAAACATATCAAGAAATGTATAACAATGCAAATGCAACAGCAGAACAAAAACAAGAAGCATTAAAAAAGATAAACAATATAAACAATACAAAAAATGCAATAATGATAGCAGAAAATTTAATAATTGCAAAAGGGTTTAAAAATGTAGTAATATTTGCAAATGAAGGTAGTATAAGTGTTGTAATACAGGCAGATGAATTAAAGCCAGAAGAAGTGGCACAAATACAAAACATAGTTTCAAGAGAATTAAATGTAGACGCAGAAATAATACATATTAGCAATAAATAAAATTAATGCATATAATATACAAATTAAAATTTGTATATTATATGTTAGGTGATTTTATATGAAACAGTTGTATTTAGATGCAAAAAATATAATGCAAAAGGATCCGGCGGCGAGAAATATATTAGAAGTTATGCTATTATATCCAGGTTTTCATATACTGGTATATCATAGGATAGCTCATTTTTTTTATATTAATAAATGTTTTTTCTTGGCAAGAATAATTTCACAAGTGGGAAGATTTTTTACAGGAATAGAAATACATCCAGGAGCAAAAATAGGAAAAAGATTATTTATAGACCATGGAATGGGAATTGTAATAGGGGAAACGGCAGAAATTGGAGATGATTGTACAATATATCATCAAGCAACTTTAGGGGGCACAGGAAAAGACAAAAATAAGAGACATCCAACTATTGGTAGTAATGTAATGGTGGGAGCAGGAGCCAAAATACTTGGCCCAATTATTATAGGAAACAATGTAAAAATAGGAGCAGGAGCAATAGTTTTAAAAAATGTAGAAGATAATGTTACAGTAGTAGGTACGCCAATCAATAGAGCAATTAAAAAACAATAATATGTTTTGAGCTAAAGCACAAATATATATTTTCTACGCAATAAAAAACAAAGAAAATATTTACAAATAACTTGTAAATATTTTTTTTATTGATATAATATACAGAGAAATTTTAGAAGATTTTTTTGAGGTGATTTTTAAATGGTTAAAAAAGTTGCAATAATAACAAATGGCGGAGATTGCCCAGGATTAAATGCAGTAATTCGTGCAATAGTAAAAACAGCCGAAACACATGGCGTAGAATGCTATGGATATATAGAAGGCTATAAAGGAATGTTAGAAAACAACTATATAAAATTAGAATCAAATGGAAGTGCATCAGGTTTACTTCATAGAGGTGGAACAATTATAGGAGCATCAAATAGTACAAACCTATTTAATTATCCAGTAGAAGAAAATGGACAAACAGTATATAAAGATATGTCTTTTAAAGCAGTAGAAAATGTAAGAAATGCAGGCTTTGATTGTATATTTACATTAGGTGGAGACGGAACACAAAAATCAGCAAGAGACTTTTCTTTAAGAGGATTAAACGTAATAGGAATTCCAAAGACAATAGATAATGATGTAGCACATTCAGAAATAACATTTGGGTACAATACAGCTGTATCTGTTGCAACAGAGGCACTAGACAGATTGCACTCAACAGCAGAATCCCATCACAGAATAATGACATTAGAAGTAATGGGAAGATATGCAGGATGGATTGCATTAGAATCAGCAATAGCAGGAGGAGCAGATGCTGCAATAATTCCAGAAATACCATATGATATAGAGAAAATAGTAGAAAAAATAAATAGAAGAAAAGCAGAAGGAAAGAAATTCAGTATAATAGTTGTATCAGAAGGAGCAAAACCAAAAGGTGGAGAACTAACAGTTAAAAGAACTTTGCATGATGGAGCAGGATTAGACAACATAAGACTTGGTGGAATAGGAGAAAAACTTTCAAGAGACCTAGAAGAGTTAACAGGAATGGTATCTAGAAATACTGTACTTGGATATGTTCAAAGAGGAGGAACACCAACAGCATTTGATAGAGTCCTATCTACAAAATATGGAAGCAAAGCAATGGAACTTGCTATAGAAGGTAAGTTTAACGTATTAGTAACATTACAAAATGGAAGATTAGGATATGTAACATTAGAAGAAGTTGTAGGAAATAATAAAGAAATAGGAGCACGTTCTGGAGGAACAGAAAGCACAAACATAAAAAGAGTAACAATGGATGATGATTTAGTAAGAGTGGCAAGAGACTTAGATATTTGTTTAGGGGACTAGAAGGAGAGAAAGTAGAATGGTAAATTTTAAACAAGAAATTGCAAAAGAAATTGCAGAAGTAACTAATCTAGATAGCAAAGAATTAGAAAATTATATAGAAATCCCACCAAATAGCGATTTGGGAGATTATGCATTTCCATGTTTTAAACTTGCTAAAGAATTAAGAAAAGCACCACCAATGATTGCAAATGATATAAAAGAGAACATAAAAATAGACGAAAACATAATAGAAAAAATTGAAGTTGTAGGTGGATATTTAAATATATACGTAAATAAGCAAACATTAGCAAAAGAAGTGCTAGAAGCTGTTGCAAAAGATAAAGAAAGATATGGCTCATCAACATTAGGAGAAGGAAAAAATGTTGTAATAGATTATTCAGCACCAAACATTGCAAAACCATTTCATATTGGGCATTTGCGTTCAACTGTAATAGGAGGAGCTCTATATAAAATATATAATTTCTTAGGATATAATAGTGTAGGAATTAACTTTTTAGGAGATTGGGGTCTTCAATTTGGAAAAGTTATGGCAGGAATTAAACTTTGGAAAGATGAATATGATTTAAAAAACGATGAAATGTCAAGTATATTAAAAACATATATACGTTTTAACAAAGAAGAAAAAGAAAAGCCAGAACTCACAGACTTAGCAAGAGCAGAGTTTAAAAAACTAGAGTATGGAGACCAAGAAACATATAAACTATGGGAACATATTAGAAAGATAAGTTTAGAAAACTACGAAAAAACATATAAATTACTAAATTCAAAGTTCGATTCGTATAATGGTGAAGCATACTATAACGATAAAATGGAACCTGTTGTAGAAGAATTAAAAGAGAAAGGATTATTAAAAGAATCTCAAGGAGCACAAGTAGTAGACTTAGAAAAATACAATATGCCACCATGTATAATAATTACTTCTGCAGGAACTACAATATATGCAACAAGGGATTTAGCATCTCTAAAAGATAGAATGAATACATACAATTTTGATAAAGCGATTTATGTAGTTGGAAATGAACAAGCGTTACATTTTAAACAAGTATTTAAAGTGTTTGAATTGATGGGATATGAAAACTATGCTAAAAATTGTGTACATGTTCCTTTCGGACTTGTAGTGGATAAAGACGGAGAAAAAATAGGTTCAAGAAAAGGAAATTCAGTATTTTTAGAAGATATTTTAAATGAAGCAATAGATAAAGTAAAAGATATAATAAATGAAAAAAATCCAGAATTAGAAGATAAAGAAGAAGTAGCAAGAAAAGTTGGAGTAGGAGCAATTATATTTAACGATTTATCAAATAGCAGAATTAAAGATGAAATATTTGATTGGGATATGCTTCTTAATTTCCAAGGGGAAACAGGACCATATATTCAGTACATTTATGTAAGAACAAGAAGCTTACTAAATAAAGCCGGTTATATGCCAAAAATAGAAGAAATAGATTTTTCAAAAATAAATGAAAAAGAAGCACTAGACACATTAAAACTTATATATCAATTTAATGATGTTATAAAAAGTGCTGCAGAAAAGAATGAGCCATCAATTTTAGCTAGGTACTTAATAGATTTAAGTCAAAGCTTTAGTACATATTATAATGAACATAGAATAATTACAGAAGACAAAGACGTTCAAAATGCACGATTATTCTTAACATATTCTGTTGGTACAGTATTAAAAACAGGAGCAGAATTGTTAGGAATGGAAATGCCAGAGCGTATGTAAATTTAAAATAAAATATTTAAGGAGGCAGTGATTATGGAAGTAATCGAATTAAAACACCCATTAGTTGAACACAAATTAGCAATTTTAAGGGACAAAAAAACAGGAACAAAAGAATTTAGAGAGATAGTATCAGAGCTTGCTACAATACTTTGCTATGAAGCAATGAAAGATGCAAAATTAGAAGAAGTAGAAATAGAAACTCCAATTCAAAAAATGAAAACAAGAAAAATCAACGAAGATAATTATGCATTTGTTCCAATTTTAAGAGCTGGAACAGGTATGCTAGATGGAATAATTCAAGTAGTACCAAATGCTAAAATTGGACACGTTGGTATGTATAGAGATGAAGAAACATTTAAACCAAATGTATACTTCTTTAAAGTACCAAAAGATATAGCTCAAAGAGAAGTCTTAATATTAGACCCAATGCTTGCAACAGGTGGTTCAGGAATAGATGCAATAGAATTACTAAAAGAAAAAGGTGTTAAAAATATTAAATTCTTATGCATAATAGCTGCTCCAGAAGGAATAAAAGCAATGCAAGAAAAACATCCAGATGTGCAAATTTATTGTGCAGCAATAGATGAAAAATTAAATGAACATGCATACATAATACCAGGACTTGGTGATGCAGGAGATAGAATATTCGGAACAAAATAAAAATATATTGCTTTTTTACAATCAAACAATATATAATAAACATTAGATGAATATCTTATATTAGGAGGCAAACAATTGAGAAAATATTTTGGAACAGATGGAATTAGAAGAATAGCAAATACAGAACTTACACCAGAGCTAGTGTATAAAGTTGCAAAAGCAGGTGCTTATGTTTTATCTAAACATTCAGACCATGCACCAACTATATTAATAGGAAGAGATACTAGACTTTCTGGAACATTAATAGAAAGTGCAATGACAGCAGGATTTTTAAGTTATGGCGCAAATGTAAAATCGCTAGGAGTTATGCCAACGCCAGCAGTAGCATACTTAACAAAAAAATTAAAAGCAGATGCAAGTGTTGTAATATCTGCATCACATAATACTTTTGAATTTAACGGAGTTAAATACTTTAGTAATAAAGGAATGAAGATATCAGACGAAATAGAAGAAGAAATAGAAGAAGTCATGGATTCTGGAAAAATAAATGAATTAATAGCTGTACATAATAAAATAGGTACAGCAGAAGACGGAACCCATTTATTGGATGAATATGTATGCTTATTTAGAAGAATATTTGAAGACAATATAGAAAAACATTTAAAAGACGATTTCGTAGTTGGATTAGATGTGGCAAATGGAGCAACTTATAAAGTAGCTGAAGAAGTCTTTAAAAAATTAGGAATAAAATATAAAATAATAAACAACAATCCAGATGGAATAAATATAAATCACGATTGTGGGTCAACACATCTAGAAGGACTAAAAAAATTTGTTTTAGAAAACAACTTAAATTTAGGAATAGCCTATGATGGAGACGGAGATAGATGCTTAGCAATAGATGAAAAAGGAAATCTCATAGATGGAGATATACTTCTTGCAATATTCTCGAAGTACTTACAAGAAAAAGGCAAATTAAATAATGATACATTAGTGGCAACAATTATGAGTAATATGGGATTAAATAAATTTGCAGAAAAAAACAACCTAAATTTAAAACAAACAAAAGTTGGAGACAGATATGTACTTGAAGAAATGTTGAAAAACGGTTACAACTTAGGTGGAGAGCAATCAGGACATATAATACTGTTAGATTATAATCCAACTGGTGATGGAATACTTACATCTCTTATGCTAATACAGATTTTATTAGAAAAAAATGTTTTAGCATCAGAACTTTGTGATATAATACAAATATATCCACAAGTATTAATAAATGCAAAGGTAAATTCAGAAAAGAAAAGTAAATACTTAGAAGACGAAGAAATACAAGCTAAAATTAAAGAAGTAGAAAATGAATTTGCAAATGATGGAAGAGTTGTAATTAGACCTTCTGGAACAGAACCATTAATAAGGGTTATGATAGAAGGAAAAGATAAAAACTATATAGATAAAAAAGCAGAAGAAATAGCAAAACTTATAGAAGAAAAATTAAATTAGTTTACAAAACTAGTATGATGTATACTAGAAAAATAAATTCAAGTAAAAAACAAAGGAGGAAACAAAATGTTCATTATTGATTTAACGAACCCATTAACTTTAATACTTTTGCTAACAGCAACAGTATTATTGACATTCTTAGGAAAGGAAATAAAAAAACCATTTGCACCAGCAGCAGCATTAATATTCTTCTTAGTATTAATTTTGATGCATAGTGTACAACTTAGCTTGCCACAAGCAAACATAGAAGAGATACGTTCAGCACTAGTAGGAAGCTTAGGAATAGACTTTATAATGATATTTATATCTTTCTTCGGATATTTATGGGTAGATGACATTGCTTGTAAATTTTATAAAAAGAAAAATATCGATAATAGTTTAGACTGGTTTTGGAATAAAGTATAATTAGAAATAAGCAAAATAGCAAGTTTTAAAGTTTTAAAACTTGCTATTTTTGTATGAGTGTGATAAAATTTGAATATTATATTATTAACAATGGGGGAATAATTAATGAGTAAAAATATTTTGATAGGTGGAGCATGGCCTTATGCAAATAATTCTTTACACTTAGGACATTTAGCAGGTTTAATATCTGGTGATATTTTAGCACGTTATCATAGAATTAATGGGGATAATGTACTTTACGTATCAGGCACAGATTGCCATGGAACTCCAATAACAGAAAGAGCAAAAAAAGAAGGAAGAACACCAAAAGAAATAGCAGATCAATACCATGAAGAATTTTCTAAAACATTTAAAGCAATGGATTTTTCTTATGATTTATATTCAAAAACAGAAACAGAATATCATGCTAAAAAAGTTCAAGAAATATTTAAAAAATTATATGATAATGGATATATATATGAAAAAATCGAACCACAAGCATATTGTGAAAAATGCAATAAGTTTTTACAAGACAGAGAAATTCAGATTAAATGTCCAGAGTGTGGAGAAATAACAAAAGCAGATCAATGTGATAATTGTGGACATACTCCATCAGTAGAAGAATTGAAAGATGGTGTTTGCCTAGTTTGCGGAAGTAAAGCAGTAGAAAAGGATAACAAAAATTTATACTTTGCTTTATCTAGATTTCAAGATATAATCCAAGCAAATACAGACAAATGTAAACAATTCTGGAGAGTAAATGCAAGAAATGAAACAGAAAAATATTTAAAACAAGGATTAAAAGATAGAGCAGTAACAAGAGACTTAGATTGGGGAATAGAAATACCACTTCCAGGATATGAAACTAAAAGAATGTATGTATGGATAGAAGCTGTACTTGGATATTTAACAGATACAATGAAATTAGCAGAAGAAAACGGATTTAGCTGGGAAGACTTTTGGAAAGAAGGCCATAACAACAAAATATACATGTGTCATGGAAAAGATAATATAGTATTCCATAGTATAATATTCAATGGGCTACTAGCTGGACTAGAAGACAATTTCCATTTGGTAGATGTAATAGTTTCAACAGAATATTTAAATATTAATGATGAAAAAATATCAAAAAGCAAAGGAAATGGTATTACAGCATTAGAAATGCTTGAAAAATATAACACAGACTCATTAAGATTCCATATTATAAACAATGGACCAGAAAAGAAAGACACAAACTTTACTATTGAAGAATTTGAAAGAACACATAATAATGAAATATTAAACAAATTTGGAAATTTAGTAAATAGAACATTAAGATTTAAAGAATTAACACAAATACCAGATGGTAAATTAGATGAACAAGCAAAAGTAGAGATAGAAAAAACATACAAAGAAGTTTCAAACTTAATAGAAAATCTAGAATTTAGGGCTGCAACACAAAAGGTTATGGAACTTGTAGAATATGCAAATAAGTTCTACGATGAAAGTAAGCCATGGATTCAGAAAAAAGAAGACATAGAAGGCTTTAATAATACAATATATACTTGCGCAGTTATTATAGCAAACTTATCTAATTTGTTTGAACCATTTATGCCAAAGGCATGTAAAAAAATAAGAGAATATTTAAAGATACAAAACCCACGATGGAGTTTTACAACAATAGAAGACGGTATAAAACTAGAAAATATAGAACCATTATTTAATAGAATATAATTAAAACTATTGAAAATAATATAAAAGTCATGCTAAAATAAAAGCATGATTTTTATATTGTGAGGGTGAAAAAATGAAAGATACAATAATAATAGTAGAAGGACCACAAGGAGCAGGAAAAACAACATTTACAAACTATTTAAGAGAAAAAATGAGTGCAACAGATTTATATAGATTAACAGGAATAAAAGATAAAACTGAAGCAGGACATAAGAAAATAGAAAAAAAATATCTAAAATTATTAGAATATATAGAAGCATGCGAAGATGTAAACATGATTTTTGACAGAACATTCTTTACAGAAGAAATATATGGAAGACTAGGATATAAGCCATACTCTTTTGACGATACATATAAAATGCTATTAGAAAAACTAGATAAATTAAATTTTAATATATATTTAGTAGTTTTATACTTAAAAGACACATCAGTTTTTGAGAAACGTATAAAAAGAGACAAGCATCAATATCAAGCATTTAATGTAGAAAGCAGTATAAAACAGCAAAACGAATACTTAAAATTAGCAGATGAAGTAGAAAAAGATGCAAAAAATATTAAAGTAATAAGATTCAATGCAGACAGCAATGAAACATTTACAAAACAAATAGATGAGCAATTTGGATATTTATTTAAATAAGGGATAGTTATGGAGAAAATAGGATTTTTTGGAGGATGCTTTAATCCTCCAACAAATATACATATTGAATTAGCAAATAATTTAGTAAAAACAAAAAAATTAGACAAAGTTATTTTTGTTCCAGTAAATGATTCATATATAAAAAATGGACTAATATCGGCAGAACATAGACTAAATATGATAAAATTAGCTATAAAAAACAATAATAATTTAGAAGTAGATGACATCGAAATAAAAGAAAATAAAAAATTATTTGCAGTAGATGCATTTGAACTGATTAATCAAAAATATTCTAAAAAATGTGAAGTGTATTTTATAATGGGCTCAGATAATTTCGAAAAAATGAGCAAATGGAAAGACTATAATAAAATAAAAGACCAAAAATATATAGTCATAAAAAGAGACAAAAATGAGATTTCATCAACTAAAATAAGAGAAATGATAGCAAATAATAATAGCGAAGTACAAGAATATTTATCAAAAGAAGTATATAAATATATAGAACAAAACAAATTATATAAAATGTAATTTGTGTGAGGGGGAATTCTAGGGACTGTCCTGAATTCACCCGATTAATTAACAATTAAAATATTAAAATTCAAAAAAACCGCTCGGTCATGTCTCTTTCGTAGAAATTGTAAATCTCCTCTCTCCGCAGCGCCCTCAAGAGATGAGATTCCCTACTCCGAGAGAAGAACAATTTCTACCTCAAGCTCAATCCATTCGCAATTTTTTTTCATTTTTAATATTTTAATTTTCAAAATGAATTTAGTCTTCAACTAAATTAAACCAAATTAAAAAAGGAGAATAAAATTGAACAGTTTACAAGAAGCACAAAACGAAGCAAATAAATGTTTAAATTGTAAGGTACCAATGTGTCAAAAAGGATGTCCAATAAGTACACATATTCCGCAATTTATAGAACAAATAAAAAATGCCAATTTAGAAGAAGCATACAAAATATTACAAGAAAATAACATTATGAGTGATATATGTTCTAACGTTTGCCCTTATGAAGAGTGCTGCGTAGGAAATTGTATAAAAGGAATAAAAGGAGAGCCTATTCAAGTAAATAAGTTAGAAAAATATGTGAATAATTGGGCTAGAGAAAACAATGTAATATATGTAAATGATAAAAAAGAGCCAAACAATGTGAAAATAGCAATAGTAGGCTCAGGACCAGCTGGAATAGAATGTGCAGTAGAACTTTCTAAAAAAGGATATGAAGTTACAATATTTGAAAAAGAACAAGAAATAGGCGGACTTCTAACTTATGGAATACCAGGATTTAGGCTACCTAGAGATATTACACAAAATTTGACAAGAAGAATAAAAAGCCTAGGAATAAGCGTACAAACAAATATCGAATTTGGAAAAGATATAACAATAGAAAGCTTGAAGAAGAATGGCTATAAAGCAATATTTGTAGCAATTGGAGCTGAAACAGCAAGCACATATAATTTAACTAACAAAGAATGCAATAAAATATATAAATCTGATTATATATTAAAAGAATATAATGCAAAAAGAATAATAAATGATCTAGGGAATGTGATAATAATCGGAGGAGGAAATGTAGCAACAGATTCTGCAAGAGCTGCTATAAGAATGGGCGCAAAAAGCAGTACAATTGTATATAGAAGAAATAGAGAGAAAATGCCAGCAAGAGAAATAGAATTAGAAGAAGCTATCGAAGACGGGGTAGAGGTAATATACAATACAAAAGTATTAGAGGCAGATGTAGAAGAAGGCAAAATACAAAGAATAAAATGCATAAAAACAGATACAACAAATGGAGAAGTAAAAGACATTGAAGGCAGTGAATTTTATATAAATGCAGACACAATAATATTTGCAATAGGTCTAAAACCAAATAAGGAAATAATAGAACAAGAAAAAATACAATTAGAAAACGGACTTATAAAAGTAGATGAAAATTGCAAAACTAATATAGAAGGCGTATTTGCAGGAGGAGACGTTTGCCAAAGCAAAGCAACAGTGTGCTTAGCAATAAAAGCTGGAAAAGAAGCTGCAAAGAATATGGAAAAATATATAAATACTTTATATAACTAAATTATTGTAAACAAACAATAAGTATAGTATAATAAAGTATGTACATGGGGATGTAATTGGTTTCGACAGTAATGTAGAAATATGAGTTGCGACAAGTGGATTCTCGTTGGCCACTTAAAAAACGAGAAATTAAAAATAAACGCTGATAATAGAGAATTAGCATACGCTGCCTAGTTAATGGCACGTCGTTTTACCATAAGGCCTACTGGTATGGATAAAGCGTCGATTAAAGTAGGAAACAAAATTATTTCTTGTCTTGGAAATAATGGGTAATCTAAAGACTACCAAAAATTCAAGTTTGTTTATTAACAAGAATTAGAGGGAATATTTAATAATAAACTATTGTCGTAGAAGCTCGTATGGAAATATTATTGGACGAGGGTTCAACTCCCTCCATCTCCACCAAAAATAAAAAGTTATAGTGAAAACTATAACTTTTTATTTTTGAATTGAAATTTGAGGAGTTGAAAAGGTCCAACTATATTAATTTTGTCAAATAATGTTGAAAAACTATAAAACAAGCTTTATAATAAATATAATTTAATTTAGTAGGAGATTAAAAAAATGGGAATAATAAATTTTGCATTATCAGGAAATTATAAAAGATTTTACAATGATTTAAAAGAAATATCAAAAAAGAATAAAAAACCAGCATTTATAATGTTTATAGATACAGCAATATCAACATTATTATTAGGGTCAGGATTACAAGATTACTTAAACTATAAATTCTATGAAAAAAGTTTTAAAGAAAGAAAAAAATATGTAACAATAGGAAATATGGCAAAAGCTTATGAAACACTAGCAAATATAGAGTATGCGCCATTTTTCTCAAACAAAGTAAATTTTCACAAGAATTTTAGCAAATTTACCAAAAGGGATTTTTTATCACCAGATGACACATATAAAAATTTTGAAGACTTTATAAACAAACATGAAGAATTCGTTTTAAAACCACAAGTAGGACTTGGCGGAGGCGGAGTAGAAAAGGTAAATATAAATGCAATAAAAGATAAAAAGAAATTTTTTGAAGATATAAAAAATAACAAATGTTTTATAGAAGAATTAATAGAACAAGACGAAAATTGGGGAGCTTTGAGCCCAAAAAGTATAAACACATTAAGAATAATGACTGCCGCGGTAAACGGAAAATCAAAAATAATATTTGCAGCAGCAAGAATAGGTTCACGGAAAAACAATAGCAGACAATTTTCATCAAGGTGGAAAAGGTGTACTAGTAGATTTAAAAACAGGAAAGCTTTCTGGTAATGGAATAGATAAAAAACTTAATGAATCAGAAGAGAGCATAACAGGAATAAAATTTGATGGATTTCAAATTCCATATTGGGAAGAAATAAAAGAAATGGTGCTTGAAGCAGCACTAGTAAATGACAAAGTAAATTTGGTAGGATGGGATGTAGCAATATCAAAAAATGGGCCACTAATAATAGAGGGAAATAGAGGACCAGGATTTGATTTAGTACAAATATTATTAAAAAAAGGCACAAAATATATGCTAGATGATTTGTTACAAGAAGTAAAAGAAGGAAAATTAAAAGAAGAAAAAGAAAAGACAGTTATATAAATTCCAATTTGATTTATTAATTATGTGTACTTTTTAAAATTATATGGTATACTATTTTAAGGTGATAATAATGGGGAAAATTAAATATTTATTTAAACGTATAATTAAAATGGATTATAAAAATATGTTTAAAATAGCAAAAGATATTGGAAAAAAGATTAATAAAAATTATATAGTTATATTAATAGATATGATTAAATGTGGATTAAAATATCAGGCAGGATATTATGACTATCAAGAATTTGAGTTTTATAATTTAAACAAAGAAGAAAGAAAAACATATTTAACTCGTGGCAAAAACAATGAAATTGTAAAAAGATTCAATGATAAAACTAGCTTTCATAAATTTGAAAACAAAGTAGAATTCAATAAGATTTTTAATAAATATTTAAAGAGAAATTGGATGGTATTAGAAAATAATAATTATAATGAATTTGAAAAATTTCTAAAAGAAAATAAAGCAATTATTGTTAAACCAATAGATGACGAGGGTGGACACGGAGTAGAAAAATTTGTTTATGATACTTCAACAGATTGTAAGCAAATTTACAATAAATTGCTAGAGAACAACCAATTATTAGTAGAAGAATGTATAAAACAACACGAAAAAATGGACGAGCTTTATAACAAGTCTGTAAATACTATGAGAATGTTTACATTTTATAAAGATGGAGAGTCATATTTTTTACAAGCTGTTCTAAAAATAGGAAATGGTGGAGTTGTAGATAATTTCTCAAGTGGAGGAATGTATACTTATGTAAGTAGCGATGGAGATGTTTATGTAGACGCAATAGATAGAGAAGATAATATTTATACTAAACATCCTATTTCTGGAGAAAAAATAGTTGGATTTAAAGTTCCAATGTTTAAAGAAGCAGTAGAACTTGTTAAAGAGTGTTCTAAAATTGTACCTGAAATTGCCTATGTAGGGTGGGATGTAGCTATATCAGAAGAAGGACCTGTAATAGTAGAAGGCAACTGCTTCCCAGGAGTTTATCAAGTAAAGCCTAGCTTAGTAGATAAAAAAGAAGGTTTAATACCTAAATATAATGAAATTATGAGAATTTTCTAATATGAAAAATATAAAAATATAAGCAAATAAAAATTTCTTGACAAAAGCAAAAATACCATGTAATATATTAATAAGTTTTAAAAGGGAGTAGCTTAAAAATTACTAATCAACAACCTCGTTTTAAACTGGTTAGTAAACCTAAAACGGTAAGCAAGACTTTTAAAGGAGCTATGAAAATTAGTTTCTTTAAAAGTCTTTTTGATTGAATAGGAAAAATAAGACATAATATCAGTGCAAATATGAAAGGGGAGCAATATGCCATACATAATAAGCAAAGAAAAATTAAATAAATTTAGCAATTTAAATAATTATTTTGTAATAACAGATTTCGATAGAACTCTTACAACAGCAGAAAGTGAGCCAACAATGGGAGTAATACCACAATATCTAGGTGGAGAATGTTTAGAAAAAAGAACCAAGATATATGAGCATTATAGACCATTAGAATTAGACTACACAATCGAAGAAAATAAAAAACAACAAATAATGAAAGAATGGGCAAAAGAAAGCTTTACACTTTTAACAAAATATATAACAAAAGAAGGTATAGAAAATGCATTATTAGATGCAAAATTATATTTAAGAGATGGAGCAAAAGAATTTTTACAAGAAATGAATAATAACAATGTTCCAGTAATAATTATGTCTTCTGGAATAGGAAATATAGTAAAAGCTTTTTTAGAAAAAGAAAATTGTATGTTTAATAATATAAAAATAGTCTCTAATTTTTTTGAGTTTAATAATGGAATAACAACAATAAATATGGACAATATAATGGCAACATCAAATAAAGAATATAGAAGAATACCAGAGAATATAAGAAACCAGATAGAAGAAAGAGAAAAAGCTTTAGTGTTTGGAGACTTAATAGAAGATATAAAAATGATAGACAAAGAAAAGTTACAAAACACATTAACATTTGGCTTTTTAGATGAAAGTATAGAACAAAACCTGGAAAGATATAAAGAAAATTTTGATATTGTTTTAACAGAAAACGATAGTTTTAATACAGTAAGAAATATTTTAAAAAATAAGGAGGAAAACAATGGCAACAAATTGGTTTAACAAAACAGTAGATGAAGTAGAATCTACACTAAAAACAAATGCAGAAAATGGATTAACAGCAGAAGAAGCAAAAAAAAGACAAGAAGAATATGGACTAAATGAATTAAAAGCAAAAAAGAAAAAAAGTTTATTTGTAAAATTTTTAGAACAGTTTAAAGACTTTATGATTATAATCCTTATAATTTCTGCAATAATCTCTGGAGTTGTTGGAGTAGCACAAGGAGAAGGATTTACAGATACAATTATTATATTAGTAGTTGTAGTAGTAAATGCAATAATAGGAGTAGCCCAAGAAAACAAAGCGGAAAAATCATTAGAGGCTTTACAAAAATTAAGTTCACATGTTGCGAAAGTTATAAGAAATGGCAAACTTCAAGTTATTCAATCTAAAGAATTAGTACCAGGAGATATTGTAATACTAGAAACAGGTGACTATGTACCAGCAGACTTAAGAATAATAGAAGCTGTAAATTTAAAAGCACAAGAAGCAGCTTTAACAGGAGAATCTGTACCAGTAGAAAAAATGGCAGCAAAAATAGAAGACGAAAAGATAGGAATAGGCGATAGAATAAATATGCTATTTTCTTCAAGTTTAATTACTTATGGTAGAGGAAAAGCTGTAGTAGTAGAAACAGGAATGAATACAGAAGTAGGAAAAATAGCAGATATAATAAATACAGCAGAGGATCAAGGAACACCACTTCAACAAAAATTAGATAAATTGGGGAAAACATTAGGAATTGTAGCATTAGCAATATGTGCTGTAATTTTTGTGATTGGCCTTTTATATGGTAAAGAACCAATACACATGTTCATGACAGCTGTAAGCTTAGCAGTAGCAGCTATACCAGAAGGTTTACCAGCAGTATTTACAATAGTACTTGCAATTGGTGTACAAAGAATGGTAAAAAGAAATGCAATTGTTAAAAAATTACCAGCAGTAGAAACACTAGGAAGTGCATCTGTAATATGCTCAGACAAAACTGGAACATTAACACAAAATAAAATGACAGTAGAAAAAGTATTTTGTGATGGAAACCTTGTAAACTTAGAAGAATCAGCAGATATGATAGATATTAAAAAATTAGTATATGCAAGTATGCTTTGCAATGATACAAAAATATCAGAAGACGATAAGCTTACAGGAGACCCAACAGAAACAGCACTAGTGGATATGGCATTTAAACTAGATTTTGATCCATCAGTATATGGAATGTTTCCAAGAATAGCAGAAATTCCATTTGATTCAGATAGAAAATTGATGACAACAGTACACGAGGAAAATGGACAATATGTAGTTTATACAAAAGGTGGAGTAGATGAACTTTTAGCAAATTGTAATTCATATATACTAGAAGGAGATATTAAAACAGATTTAGAAGAATACAAAGAAATAATTAGAAGATACAACATGGAAATGGCACAAAACGCATTAAGAGTTTTAGCAATGGCATATAAAGTACTAGACCACAAACCAACAGCAGAAGAAATAAAAGAATTAGAATCTAACTTAACATATATTGGTATGGTAGGTATGATAGACCCACCAAGACTAGAAGTAAAAGATGCAGTACAAGAATGTAAAGAAGCAGGAATCAAAACAGTAATGATTACTGGCGACCATAAAATAACAGCAATAGCAATAGCAAAAAGTTTAGGAATACTAGAAAATGATGATGAAGCAATTACAGGAACAGAACTAGAGGAAATGAGCGATGAAGAGTTAATTAGAAATGTAAGAAAATATTCTGTATATGCAAGAGTTTCACCAGAACATAAAGTAAGAATAGTAAAAGCATGGCAAGCTAATGGAGAAATAGTTGCTATGACAGGAGATGGAGTAAATGATGCACCATCACTAAAAATTGCAGATATAGGATGCGCAATGGGGGTAGTTGGAACAGACGTTGCAAAAGAAGCAGCAGACGTTATTTTAACAGATGATAACTTTGCAACAGTTGTATCTGCAGTAGAAGAAGGAAGACGTATATATGATAATATTCTAAAAGCGATACAATTCCTATTATCAAGCAATATAGGAGAAATAGTAGTATTATTTTTAGCAATACTAATAACACCATTATTGTCAAAGCAATTTGGAGTAGATATAACATTAATAGAAACATTATTACCAATACACATATTATGGATTAACCTAGTAACAGATTCATTACCAGCATTAGCACTTGCAGTAGATCCAGCAGCAGACAATGTAATGAAAAGAAAGCCTTTAAAAAATACTAAAAAAGGAATATTTACAAAAGGAATGACATGGAGAATAGTATATCAAGGATTAATGATAGGATTACTTACACTTACTGCATTCATAATTGGACTTTCAACACCAGATGTAAGTCAAGAAGAAAAAGTAAAAATAGGCCAAACAATGGCATTTTACGTACTAGCACTTTCAGAATTAGTACATGTATTTAACATAAGAGATAACAAAAGATCAATATTCAAAACAGGAATATTTAATAATAGCAAATTGATTTTAGCAACAGTAGTATCAGCAAGTTTAATGTTTGTAATACTATTTACACAAGGATTAAGAGATATATTTGGATTAGTAATGCTACCAGCAATGCATGTATTTGAAACAGTGATGTTAGTACTTGCACCAGTAATAATAGTAGAAATATTTAAGCTATTAAAAATAAATACAACAAAAGACGAAGAATAGTTTTTGATAAATATTGTAGGTCGTCATGCTTGGCGACCTGCAAAGCCATAAAAAATTTAAAAAATTACAAATAAAATTAATTAAAAATATTGACACTTTGCGTATAAAATGCTACAATAATCAATGTCAACAAAATATGCGGATGTGGCGGAACTGGCAGACGCGCTGGTCTTAGGAACCAGTACTTCGGTGTGGGGGTTCAAGTCCCTTCATCCGCACCAGAAAAGAGATTAGCATGGCTAATCTCTTTTTGTATACTTAGAAAAGGGACTTGAAAAGGATGCTTCCGAGCAATGAACTGAGTTGGAGCAAGTGCGACTGTTGATATAACTTTTGATTTTTTTATGTAAATATGCTATAATATATATAACCATTTTTTTTGGTAGATCTCCATGTTAGCAAAAGCTTCATGATGATCGACAACAAATAATTTTTAGGAGGTATAAAAAAATGGCTAACAACATCATCGCAATGGATTCTCTGAAGGAAGGAGCTGTTCGGGTTTATTCTGGCATGATTACCGTTTTCCCACAGCTCGCTAAAGAGGAAGTTCTCAACGTTTCGGAACTGACACCGAAGTTCAATGGTTGCTATGCAACAAATAACTCAACGGTCTGTTTTGTTTCCGATAATGAGGTCTTTGTTACTCCGAATACTCGAAGCATCATTAGTTCCCTTTGCTCCGCAGGTTTCCGTAAGGAATATTTCTACGTACCGTTTAGCAATGGGGACTATCCTAAGGATGAACAGTTTAAGTGGAACGCTCTTCGTGAAAACGCTCGTCAGTCTTATAAAGCAGATTTTGTTTCTGACTGTGAAGCCTATTGTGATAAACGTCACATTGGCGCTATCAGTGAAGAAACTCTGGCAAATTGCTTTGAAATGCCTGAAAATGGTGTTAGGGTAAAACACTTCTATTTTGAGGATACATACTACCCCATCATGAATCAGTACTGTTTGGACTGTCGCTGCGATAACCTTGGACACTTTTGTTGCAACAATGGCCGTGTGGTATTTGTTTATCGCAATGGCAAAACTTATGTTACAAAAGGGTACAAAATTTTGAACGAGTTGCGTGCAGCTGGCTACACTGAATCTGGCTTCTTTGTTCCGTTTTCAAACGGTGAAGAGATTCAGGACTATGCCTTGAGAGTACGCTGGGAGTCTATCACCAAGTAAGTTAGCTTTTCCTTGACAAGCATTGCATGTCTCGGAAACATTGGGGTCAGCTTTAGCTGGCTCCTTTGTTTTTGAAATTTTTCTGCATAATAAGTTTTGGACATAAAAAATGGAGAAAATTTGAAAATATGTTATAAAGAAAGCCAAAAATGCATGTAAAAACAGTATAAAACATTGTAAAATGAATAATTTTATGCTACTTTATATATGGTGATTATTATGAAATTTACAACACTATGTTATATAGAAAAAAATGATAAATACTTAATGCTATATAGAAATAAAAAAGAAAACGATTTAAATGAAGGAAAATGGATTGGAGTAGGCGGAAAATTTGAAGAAAAGGAATCTCCAGAAGAATGTTTAGTTAGAGAAGTAAAAGAAGAAACTGGTTTAACATTAACAAAATATAAATTAAGATGCCTAGTAACATTTGTATCTGATAAATGGGAAACAGAGCACATGTATGTATTTACAGCAAGTGAATTTAAAGGAAAACTTAAAGAATGCAATGAAGGTACACTACAATGGATTGATAAAGATAAAATATTAGAATTACCAACATGGGAAGGTGATAGATTCTTTTTTGAAAAAATGCAGAAACAAAAAGAATTCTTTACGATGAAGGTAGAATATAAAGGAGATAAGTTAGTAAATTGCAAATAGAAAGATTTAATCTTTCTATTTTTTAATATTAATTTAATATTAAAAAAATATAATACAAATATCAACAAAGGAAAGACTAAATTAATATCACCCCAAAGTAGGAAAAGAAAAGGTTATTTCCATCCCCATTTATAATCTTTTCTCCTACAAATTTTTTTAATTATAAAAATGTGATATAATATGCAAGAGAGGTAAGAATATGAAAGTGCTAATTGTAGAAGATGAAAGGACTTTATCAGACACAATAAAACAATGTATATGCAAAAAATTTGATACAGAACAAGCGTATGATGGTTATGAAGCATATATGATGGCAAAAGAAAATATATATGATGCAATAATATTAGATCTTATGTTGCCAGAAATGTCAGGATATGATGTGTTATTAAAACTTAGAGAAAACAAAGTATTAACACCAGTTTTAATATTAACAGCAAAAGACACATTAAATGACAAACTAAAAGGATTTAATTATGGAGCAGATGACTACCTAGTAAAGCCATTTGAAAGAGAGGAATTACTAGCAAGACTAGAAGCAATAATTAGAAGAACAAATGGAGCATATAAGCAAGATGAGCTAGAATTCAAAGATTTAAAGTTGAATATAAAAAGTAGGAGAACATTTATAAAAGATAAAGAAATCACACTACAGGGAAAGCAATTTGATATATTAGAATACCTTATAAATTCAAAAGGAACAATAATAACAAAAGAGCAGATATTTGATAAAATATGGGGATTTGATTCATTTACAACTACAAACGTAGTAGAAGTATATGCAAGTGGATTAAGAAAAACATTAAAACAATACGGATATGATAAATATATAAAAACTATTCGTGGAGTAGGATATATGATAACAGATTAATATAATTAAAAATTGAGTTGATATAAATATTAACTCAATTTTTAATTTATTTATTGAATTTTAGCTACAAAAATGTTATATTAAACTTAGTAACCATTTTATGTAATCTTTAAAAAATTTTAAGGAGATGTTATTATGAACCTAAACAAAAGCGAGCTTATTGCTGAAGTACGGAAAAATTACAAAGATCCAGAAGGATTAGAACTTTTTCAGCTTCCAGAAACATTAAGAAGCAATGTTAATGAAGCTAAAGGATTAATAACTAATTTTTCCAATGAAGCAACGATTCCAAACACTATTGAAACCTTTTATACTTTAAGGGAACACCATACTATGAATGGAGATATAGCTTTAGCAGGTTCTTGCGTTATAAATGGCAAGAACATCATTGTTTGTTCTCCACAAGTTGTATCTGGTAAGATCGATTTGAGCACAATTAGAGCATTGTTCATACATGAACTCATTCATCTTACAAGTGATGGGGGAACGTTTTTGGATACTGATGTAAATGAAGCTTTAACTGAAATAAGTTCATTTATTATTCAAAAGAGTTTTCTCGATTCTAATGATTTGCCTGTTTGCTTTCCTAATTATAGAAAACAGGTACATGAAGTGTTACCAATTTTAAAAAAATCCAAAATAGCTCCAAATGTTGTGGTTACTGAATTCCTTAACAAGAACACTAATTGTGCTTTCTTTAAGGAAAATTTTCCGGATTTATATCCTTTGACAATAGAGTCAATGCTTGGTAAATTTCTCGGAATTAATTAAAAAGCAAGCCCAAAACGCCATGCGTTTTGGGCTTGCTTTTAATTATAAGGTAAGAAAAGAAGTATTCAATTTTGCTAGTGATTTAGTCTTGACAATTAGTGTAAAAATATGGTAAACTACTAATAAGTTTTAGGAGTATACCTAGCAAAAGCGAGCGGTATAGAGTAACAAAAGTTACTTACACAGAAATAAGATTAAAGTCTTATGGAGGAGTCTTAAAGATTTCTTCATAAGGCTTTTTTGTATAGGAGTGATAGTATGAAAGAAGAAAAAACATTAGAAACAGAAAGGTTAATATTAAGACCATTAACAGTAAATGATGCAGAAGAAGTTTTTAAAAATTGGACCAGTGATGATGAAGTATCAAAATATGTAAGGTGGTCTACTCACAAAAATGTAGAGGAAACAAAAGAATATATACTTTTAGAAGAAAAAAGACGTAAAACAGAAGGATGTTTTAATTGGGGAATAGTTATAAAAAATAGCAATGAGCTAATAGGAGCTATGGGAGCATTTCCAAGCGAAGATGGCAGATATGAAATAGGCTATAATATAGCAAAAAAACATTGGAACAATGGCTATACAACAGAAGCTGTAAAAGAGGTACTTAAATATTTAGCAACTGAAAAGAAAATACATAAATTTAGATGTGCACATGCAGTACTCAATCCTGCATCTGGCGCAGTAATGAGGAAAGCTGGATTTAAATATGTTAAAGATGAAGATTTTGAAAAATTTGACAAAAGCCAAAAATTTGAATGTAAAGTATACTATTTAGATATGGGTGAGAATTATGATTAGAAAAGCAAAAATAGAAGATTCAAATAACATAGCAAAACTTATTATAAGAGGGTGGCAAACAGCATATAAAGGACTTATAAACCAAGAATTTTTAGACAGTATGAAAGAAGATGAAATGAGTAAAGGATGGAAGAAAAGCATTTTTTCCCAGAACGAAAGCAATAACATATATGTATGTGAGAAAGAAAATAAAATTTTAGGAGTTATTAGATTTGGAAAAGTAGCTGATAAAAATGATATAAGCCACAATGCAGAAATACATGTTTTGTATGTAGAACCAAAACTTAAAAGAAATGGAATAGGAAGTAAATTATTTGATTATGCAAAGAACTACTTTATAGAACATGATATGAAAAAATTAATTATTTGGTGTTTAAAAGGAAATGAGCCATCTATAGAATTTTATAAAAAGATGGGTGGAAAAATTGTTTCAGAAAGAGAAGCAAAAGTACACAATATAGAGCTAGAGGAAGTAGGTTTGGAATATAATTTGGAAGATAAAATAAAATTAATAATACCAACGAAAGAGTATGAAAATCAAGCAATAGAATATAAAAAAGAGCATTTTGATAATGGAGAGAAAATATTACATGCTTGCTCAAAATGGGATAAAATAGATAACTATGACGAATGGCTAAAACTATTAAAAAGTAATTCAAAAAAGGAAACGGTACAAGATAATTATGCTGTTACAACTCAATTCTTTGGAGTGAGAGAAAGAGATAATAAAATTGTTGGAATGATTAATATTAGACATGAATTAGCGAATGATTTCTTAAGAAATTATGGAGGAAATATTGGATATGGAATAAGACCAACAGAAAGAAGAAAAGGATATGCAACGCAAATGCTTGAACAAGCTTTAAAATATTGCAAAGAAGAACTTAACTTAGAAAAAGTAATGCTTGGTTGCTATAAAGAAAACGAAGCATCAAGAAGAACAATTTTAAACGCAGGGGGAGCATTAGAAAGAGAAGTAAAAACAGAAAATGGAAAAATAGCACAGGTGTATTGGATTAAATTGTAATTAAGGAGATACTTATGGAATCATATAAATTATTAAGAGATTTAATAAAATTTAATACTATTCAAGACAAAGAGAACAAGAAAATTATTGAATACCTAGAAAAGTTTCTGCAAAATCTTGGATTCAGAACGGAATACAAAGGAAAATATCTTATATGTAGCATTGGAAAACAATTTAAATTAGGTTTTTTAGGACATACTGATACAGTTGAATACATAGATGAATGGAAAATAGACCCATTTGAATTAACAAAAATAGAAAATAAGCTATATGGTTTAGGCACATGCGATATGAAGGGTGGAATAGCTGCAATGTTAGAAGCCATTTCTAAAGTTAATCTAAATAAATTAAAATATGGGATGAAATTATATTTTACATACGATGAAGAAATTAGTTTTAATGGAGTTTATGATATTTTAAAAACAAAAGAAGAATTTCCAGATACAATGATTTTTGGTGAGCCAACTAACAATAAAATATTAAATGGGAGTAAAGGATTATTAGAATATGAGGTTTATTTCAAGGGCATAAAAGCTCATTCAAGCAACCCCGAAAAAGGTAAAAGTGCAATTTTGAATGCAGTAAAATTCTCATATGAATTAGAAGAGTTTTATGAAAAAGAGATTAAGCCTTTGAAAAATAAAAATTATGAAATACCATATACTACAATGAACATAGGATTAATAAGAGGAGGAAGCGCAAGGAATTCTATTCCTGCTAATTGTTATTTAACATTAGATTTTAGAATTACTGATAATGAACATATGAATGAAATTAAAGAAAAAGTTGAAGAACTCTCTAAAAAGTATGAATGTACTGCTAAAATAGTAGAGAGTATAGAATCATTTATAAATGAAACCGATTCTAATGATATAGCAGAAACAGCAAATTTTATAACAGAAGCAAGTTTTTTAAAAGATGTTCATAAAAAAATAATATTAGGACCAGGACCAGTAACTGCACATGAAGTAAACGAATATATAACCGAAGAAAGCTATAAGAAACTAGTAGAACAATACAAAGAAATAATATTAAAAATATGTAGCTAAAAAATGACAACCATTGACAAATCGCAATTTTTGTGGTATTAATAGTAGTATATTTTAAAAGCAATGAAGAGGAATAGTATATATTTATGAACTTTTAGAGAAGAGTTGGTTGGTGAAAAACTTTAAGGAACTAAATATAGAACCAGCCTTGGAGCTATGGACTGAAAACAAAAAGTAAGTTTTATCGGAAATCCACCGTTATCATAGGATATAATGTTATAAGACATTATTTGAGTGTAGAAGAAATTCTAAAAATAGGTGGTAACACGGATAAAAATATTCGCCCTAAGTTAATAAATATAACTTAGGGCTTTTGTATTTTATATACTAGAGGAGGAATAAAAATGAGATTAAGTGAAGACTTTTTTTACACATTAAGAGAAGATGTAAGTGATGAAGATTCAGTAAGTGGAAAACTTTTAGTAAAAAGTGGAATGATTAAAAAAGTAAGTAATGGAGTTTATGCAAAAACACCATTAGGAACTAAAGCATTTCAAAATGTTGAAGAAATAGTTCGTAGAAATATGAATAATGCGGGGGCAGATGAGCTAAAAATGCCAATGCTTTTACCAATGGACTTTTTTGAAAAATCAGGAAGAAAAAATGCATTTGGACCAAGTATGTTTAGATCAACAGATAGATATAATAGAGAATATGCACTAGGACCTACACATGAAGAACTTTTTGCTTTTATGTCAATGAGCAGAGTTAAATCATATAGAGATTTGCCATATACTCTATATCAAATTGGAACAAAATTTAGAGATGAAGTAAGACCAAGATTAGGACTAATTAGAGTAAGAGAATTTACAATGAAGGATGCTTACAGTTTTGATAAAGATTACGAAGGATTAGATGTTTCATATAAAAAGATGTTTGACGCATATCATAAAATTTTTACAGAATTAGGATTAAACTATACTGTTGTTAGAGCAGATACAGGAGTTATGGGAGGAATACTTTCAGAAGAATTCCAAGCTATTACAGATGTAGGAGAAGATATACTTGTACTTTGTGAAAATTGCGATTTTTCTTCTAACATAGAAGTAACACCATGTATATGCGATGAAGAATGTAATGAAGAAGAAAAAGACCTAGAAATGGTAGATACTAAAAATTATCATACAATAGATGAAATATGCGATTGTTTAAAATTAGATATAAAGAAAACAGTTAAAGCATTACTTATGAGTGTAGATAATGAACTTGTAGTATTCTTTGTAAGAGGAGATAGAGAGCTAAACGAAGTAAAAGCTTTAAAAGTATTAAAAGGAAAAGAAATAGGATTTGCAACAGATGAATTAATTGCAACATCAAATGCAGTACCAGGTTGCACAGGACCAATAGGATTAAATGCAAAAATCGTAGTAGACAATGAAGTACTAAAAATGAAAAACTTCTGTTGTGGAGCAAACAAAGAAGGATATCATTATATAAATGCAAATATAAAAGACTTTAAGTATAATGTATCAGCTGATATAGTAAATGTAAAAGAAGGAGATATCTGTCCTAACTGTGGTAAAAAATTAGTATTCAAAAAAGGTATAGAAGTTGGAAATACATTCAAATTAGGAACAAAATATTCAGAAAGTTTAGGACTAAACTATTTAGGAGAAGACAATCAAAGTCATCCAGTTGTTATGGGAAGCTATGGAATAGGACTTGAAAGAATCCTTTCTGCAATAGTAGAACAAAATAATGATGAAAAAGGTATAATTTGGCCAATGAATGTAGCTCCATACAAAGTTGCAGTAGTAGTAATAAATCCAAAAGATGAGGAACAACTAAAAGCAGGAAACGAATTATACAATACACTAAATAGCTTGGGAATAGATACATTAATAGATGACAGAAAAGAAAGAGCCGGAGTAAAATTTAATGATATGGATCTAATTGGAATTCCAATGAGAATAACTGTTGGAAAGAAAATTACAGATGGAATGGTAGAATTCAAAATGAGAAATGAAGAAAATTCAGAAGACTGCAAACTAGATTCAGTAATAGAAAAAGTAAATAGCATCTTAAATAAATAATTAAGAATAATGTAGGGGGAAGACAGTTCAGTCAGCCCCTACAATTTTAATATTGATTTAATAAATTATGTGATATAATTACAAGAGGTCAAATTAAAAAGAGGTAAAAATGAACGAGCAAAAATTAATAAAAAAACAATTAGTTAAAAATATGCTTTATGCATTTATAGTGCTTGCAATAATACTTATAATTTTTGATGCAATAATATATCATCAAATATCTACATATATGTATAAATCCATAGATAAAGAATTAATAAGGGCAATGGAATTATATCAAAACAAAAATATAGTATCAGAAGTTAAAAAAGTCATTACAAAGGAATTAGATGAAAACATTAAAATCACATATATAGAAACAAAAGTTAATCCTAGAGTAGTTTGTATAGTAAGAGACTCAAAAGGAGAGATATTAAACAGCGAAACTATAGGAAGATTTTATAATGATTATGTTAAAGATATAGAATTTAATAAAAATAAAACAGATAAAGTCTACTCAATAAAAGTGCAAGATAAATACAATTATAGAGGAATAACAGTAAAGGGAACAACTTCAGAAGGAGAAGAGATATATATACAACTACTTGCAAATGTAGATGGAGAAGTTGCAACAATAAATAACATGACAGATACCTTATTAGCTGGAAGTTTAATAATAATTGGAATAGCGATAATTGGGTCATATATATTATCAAAAATGACATTAAAGCCAATAATGGAATCATACAAAAAACAAACAGAATTTGTTCAAAATGCAGCACATGAATTAAGAACACCACTTACAATAATTCAAGCAAAACAAGAACTACTTTTACAAGAGCCAGAGAGCAAAATAATAGACAAATCAGAAGATATAAATATAATGCTTAAAGAAACAAAAAGACTAACTAAACTTATAAAAGAACTAATGGTACTTGCGATGGCAGATTCAAACGAATTAAAAATGCACAAAGAAAAAACGAATGTAGATAATTTAATAAAAGAAATAATTATTCCATACAAAGACTTTGCAGAAATGCAAGAAAAACAAATAAACCTAGATTTAAATTATGGTAAAGAAGCAAACATAGATAGAAATAAAATAAATCAGCTTTTGGTAATAATACTAGATAACGCGATAAAATATACAGCAGAAAAAGATAAAATAACAGTTAAAACATACTCAAAAGAAGGAAAATGTGTGATAGAAGTAGCAGACACGGGAATAGGAATAAGTAAGGAAGCGGCAAAGCATGTATTTGATAGATTCTATAGAGAAGACAAAGCACGTTCAAGAGAAAAAGGAGGAACAGGACTAGGACTATCAATAGCACACACAATAGTAAAACTACATGGAGGAAACATAAAAATAACAAGCAATGAACCAAAAGGTGCAAAAATAATAATAAAAATTTAGACAAGATGGGGAAAAAGGGGTCTGACGCCTTTTTCCTCATCTTGTTAAATTAAACTAGTCAGAAAGTTTGCTATAAAAAGCAATTGACCAAAGACCTGCAATTCCTACAATTATATATATTATTCTAGTTAATACAGATAAACTTCCAAAAATTGCGTCAACTAAATTGAATTCAAATAGTCCAACAAGAAGCCAGTTAAGAGCACCAATTATAACAAGTGTAAGAGCAATACCGTTTATAACTTTCATTGTAAAACCTCCTCTTTTTTTATTTATTTTGTTCTAAAAAAACATATTTATTCATATTGTTTCAAAAACATTGATTTTTAAGCATTTTTAAAATATAATTTTAAAAAGATAGGAGAAAATAAAATGATTAAAAAGAATGAAGAATATATTGTAGATATAATAGATAATGGCTTTCAAGGAGAAGGAATTGCTAAAATAGAAGGAATTACAGTATTTATTGATCAAGCAATAAAAGGAGAAAAAATCAAAATAAAAATTTTGAAAGTTCAAAAAAATTTTGCCTATGGAAAGATTATTGAATTTATTGAAAAGTCAAACACAAGAGTAGAACCAGATTGTAGCACTTACAATAAATGTGGCGGATGTAATTTAAGACATATAGAATATAGCAAAACACTAAAAATAAAAAAAGCAATTGTTCAAAATTGTATGAATAAAGCTTTAAAAAGAGAAATAGAAATAAACGATGTTATAGGAATGGAAAATCCGCTTCATTATAGAAACAAACTTCAATATCCATTAGGATTAGATGAACAAAACAATCCAGTGATGGGTGTGTTTTCTGCAAGAACACATAATATTATTCCAACAGAAAAATGTTTTATTCAAAATGAAAAATGCCAAGAAATAGCAAAAGATATATTTGAATTTATAAAGCAAAACAATGTATCTGTATATGACGAAAAAACGTTAAAAGGAACCATAAGACATATAGTAATAAGAATTGGAATAAAAACAAATGAGATTTTAGTTACATTAGTAGTAAATGACGACAAATTAAAAGATAAAGAATTAGTTCAATACATAACCAAAAAACATCCAGAAATAAAATCAATAGTTAAAAACTTTAATACAAAAAATACAAATGTAATATTAGGAGATAAAACAGAAGTAATATATGGTACAGGATACATTTATGATATTTTAGGAGAATATAAATTTAAAATTTCTCCATTATCATTTTACCAAGTTAACCCTATTCAAACAGAAATATTGTATAATACAGCAATGCAATTTGCAGGAGTAAAGGATATTGCTAACAAAAACAATATTGCACTAGATTTGTATTGTGGAATAGGAACAATAGGAATTTTTGCTGCAAAGCATTTTAAAAAGATATATGGAATTGAAATTATAGAAGAAGCAATAAAAGATGCAAAAGAAAATGCAAAAATCAATAAAATAGAAAATGCAGAATTTTATGCAGGCGATGTAGAAAAAGTTTTACCTAAAATAATAGAAAAAGAAAATATAAAACCAAATGTAGTATTTGTGGACCCACCAAGAAAAGGACTAGATAACAAAACGATAGGAGTTTTAAAAGAGTTGAAACCAGAAAAGATAGTATATATAAGTTGCAATCCAGCAACACTTGCAAGAGATTTAGCTTTATTAGATGAGAGCTATGAGATAAAAGAAGTACAGCCAGTCGATATGTTTCCGTTTAGTAAGCATGTGGAGTGCGTAACTAAATTACATTTAAACTAACAATGAAATATAAAAGATAATTAAAATTTTAGCAAAGGATAAAAAATATGGAAGAATGTAAAAAAGCTTTATCAGAAGTAAGTGCTATAATTAACAATATTCCAGAGGAATTACAAGAAAAAATATCTGATAATTTTAAAAAAACGATTGAGAAAGAAAAAGATAAAGAATATAAACCAGATGTAAATGAATTAGTAATAAAGAATAATATGTTACCAGAAACAGTTATAATTTTACAAATGATTTATAGAGATTTTCTGTGTTCGGAAGAAGAAAGAGAAATTTTGAAAAAGGAAGAACAAGAAATAGCTAATAAGAAATATGAAGAGAATATGAATAGATATAGCTATGAGAATCTTTTTAAAAAAAGAAAAGATGATAGCTTTGAAGTTAAAGATGAAACTATAGAAAATAAAAAAATGGAATTAATTGAAATTAAACCTAAATGGTATGAAAAAATAGTAGAATTTTTCAAAAGCATTTTAAAAAAGTAAGGAGAGAATATTATGACTTACGAATTAATACAACAATTTCAAAAAAAGATGAAAAGTGGAAAAATTGAACAATTTAGTGATTATATTGAAAAGAATGATTTAATAGAAAAGTTTCTGGAACAGTGTTTTACAAGCACATTTAGAAAACATTATGAACCAGGAACTGATGAATATAAAAAAGCAAAAGATTTATCAATATTTGCTTTAAAACTTTCTAGAGGAGAATTTGAACAAAAATTTGGGACTGAGCTAGCCAATAGATTTGCAAAGAATATATACGAAGCACAACAACCTAGCATAGGAATATTAAATACGTATATGTTGATGAATTCAGACATAAAAATTAATTCTGAATATGAATCAGAAGAAATGGTAAAACTTTTTGAATTTGCAAAACAAAAAGATACAATTGTAGGAACTCACATAATAGGCTCTAATATAGGAGATAAATTATCAAAAGAAGGAATTGCTTTAACAGGTCATAAATGGGTTGCCAATGACTACGGTAATAAGAGCGGAAGTATAAAAAGTAGATTAGAAAAGAATATAACTTTTTTTGATAATGACCCTATAAGCTTTGTAACACATATTGTTAGAGCAAGAAATTATAATAACCCAACAAGTCAGTTTAACGATATTATGCTAGTTTCAATACCTAAAGAAGAATTAGAGAAAAACGAAGCAGGAATAATAATGCAAAGAGATTTAGGTATTGGATTAGAAGATTGTTTGAACCCAGAATATATAAAAGGTTTTGCAAGAATTTTTGTAAAAGATGGAAGACTAGAAGGGCTTCATTCAAATCCATTATATAGAAACAAAAGTATTGAAATGGATAAAAACACAATTGAATCATTAGACGTAGCTGACTGGAAAAATAAATTTAAGAGTTGGTATGAACAAGCAAATACAAGTAAATTCGAAAAAATAAAAAATAAAGTTGTAGAATTTTTAAAGGGAAAATCAAATAAGAATAAAGAAAATTCTACTGAGATAGAAAGATAAAGAAAGAGTGAAAACAATGAACAACAATCCAATAGGAGTATTTGACTCAGGAATAGGTGGATTATCTGTTTTAAGGCAAATTATTAAGTTATTACCAAATGAAAAATACATATATTATGCTGATACAGATAATGTACCTTATGGATTAAAAACTAAAGAACAAATATTAGAATATGTAGAAAATGCAATAGATTTTTTAAATTCAAAAAAAGTTAAGGCAATAGTTGTAGCATGTAATACAGCTACAAGTGTAGCAATTAAAGATTTAAGAAGCGATTATAACATTCCAATAATAGGAATAGAACCAGCTATAAAGCCAGCAATAGAAAATAGAAAAAATAAAAAAGTTTTATTAATGGCAACGCCCGTTACAGTAAAGGGAGAAAAGATTAAGAATTTAATAAAAAAACTAGGAGCAGAGGATATTGTAGAATTAATTGCAATGCCTAAACTTGTTGAATTTGCGGAAAGTGGTGAATTCAATACAGAGAGAGTTAAAGAATATATAAAAGAGAGTTTAGAAAAAATTAACTTAGAAGAATATTCATATTTAGTGCTAGGATGTACGCATTTTCCATATTTTAAAACAACATTAAAAGAAATACTCCCAGATAGTATATGTATAATAGATGGAAGTATAGGTGTAGCAGAAAGACTAAAAGAAGTTCTAGAAGAAAATAAAATTCTTGGAAATAATAATCTAGAAATTACATTTTATTATTCTGGAAGAAAAGTCAAAGAGAAAATAGAAATAGAAAAATTAAAAAACTTACTAAATAAAATATAGTAGTTATAAATCTATAGAAGTAAAGGAGAAAATGAATGGCAAACCTACAAGTATTTTCTTCAAAAAAACGTACAAAGCTTGATACTTTATGTAAATGATGATATAATATAAATCTAAATTACCTAGATACAGGGTATAATATGTATCACTATAGGAGAAATTATGTTTCTTACAAACACTCTTGTTCGTGAAATGAAAGCTAAAAGTGAAGAAGTAAGGAAAAAGGTAAATGAGGGTAAAAATTGCTCTGTGAAGATAGAGCTCATAGAAGAGCCAGGAGAAATCCTGATTACTCGTATGATGGAAAAGGATCAAATAGAAGAGGCTCTTAAAGAGGCTGTGAAGGAAGTAATGCTTCCGGAGAAAAATTTCAAAGTCAAGGATATTGGCTATGGAAGCGACTCCATTTGGTTTACAGTAACCCCCTAAGTATAATTTCAAAAGCCCGGCAGAAAGCTAATTTCTGCCGGTATTTTTTTGAATAAATATGTCGGACATTGCTTATACAATTATAGGGGTGCTAATACTTATTTGGATTGCTATTTTCGGTGGTTTTGCATTGATTGGCTATACATTGATGTTTGTCGACGCTGCGCTATACCAAAAAACACTCGATGAGAAAACCAAAAAGGACGATAGTAAAGAAGACAGGTAATTATAGAAAAATTGCAACAGGAAAAATCAATAAGTTAGGTTTTGGAGGAAGACGAGCAATCTTGCTCGTTTTTCTTTTTTATTATATAAAATATACAATGTAAAAGGTACTTTAAATTTTTGTATCACTATGTTAGAATGTTAGTAAAAATATAGTGTTAAACAAATTAAAAATTCATTTAAAATTCATAAATAAATAATAAAGTAATATAATAAATATAAAAGGGATTATTATGAGAAAAATTAATTTTAAAGAAAAATATAAAATAATAGAAAGACTTTCTGCAAACATGAAAAGAGATCATGTGAGTGAATGTACAGCCGAGTGCTCATACTATACAATATTATCTTTTATACCATTTATAATTTTAGTAATAACTTTAATTCAATATACAAGTATAGCACCACAAACATTATTTGATGCTATATCAAAATTAATTCCATCAAGTATGAATGAAATGGTACTAGGAATAGTTCAAGAAGTATATTCAAAATCAATAGGTACAATTTCTATTTCCATTATATTTACAATTTGGACAGCGGGAAGAGGACTGTTTGCATTAACAAAAGGATTACAATCTGTTTACCATGTAAGCAATGAAGAAAATGAATCATATATATATTTAAGAATTAAATCAATTGTAGAAACAATAATATTCATAATTTTAATTGTTGTGGGACTGGTAGCATTGGTATTTGGAAATAGCTTAAGAACTCTTATACAAGAACACTTTGGAGGAATAAAAAACTATAATATATGGTCATCAATATTAACAGAGGTAGGATTTATAGTAGCAACATTTATAGTATTTATTTTATTATACAAATTTATACCTAAAGGCAAGGTAACATTTAAAAGTCAAATATATGGAGCGCTATTTGGAGCAATAGCATTAAACATAGTATCATTAGTATTTTCTAAATATTTATACATTTTTAAAGGATTTTCTATAACTTATGGAAGTTTAACAACTTTAATGTTAATTATGATGTGGACATATTCTTGCTTTTATACAGTATTTTTGGGTGCTGAATTAAATAAATTAATAAACAGCAGAAAGAAAAAAGAACAAAAGAAAAGCCTATCATAATTTTGATAGGCTAATAGGATTAAAACAGTCCATAACGAGGGCTGTTTATGATGTTGAGCGCTTCTTCTTTTAAATCATCTGGCAATTTGTTCACTTCCTCTAGTGTTGAAGGAGAATCCAAATATTCTACAGAAGCGTCATACATTATTCTTGCCTTTCTTTGAATGCTTTGCTTCCGAGCTTCATCTTTTTCAAAACGAGTACGATAAAAAGCTTTCCGAGCGACTTGCATATCATTGTAAGCTTTTAAAACATGAGTATATGTTTTTGGCTCTGCAATAATAGCAATAAGTTGCTTCATAACTAAAATTGAAACCCCTGTATAAAAGATAGTAATAAGAATAAGGAAAAGAATAACTAACAACTGCATAAGCTCTCCTATTAAAAATGATATTCTTCTTTTGAATTTTCGCAATATCAACGAAAAAGATATACATTAATAATACCATTTTTTAACAAAAAAGTCAATTTTATTGCAGTTGTTTAAACGATGTGATATATTATAAACGTATTAAAGAAAAGAACAAAAATTATACTAAAAAATATACTAATAAAAGGGGCGAAAAAATGTTGTTTAAAAATGCTAATCAGGTAACTCCTTGCGGACTATTTTCAATAGGACACTTATTATTATTTACAATAACCATGATAAGTATAGTGATTGCATTAGAACTTACAAAAAATATTAAGCAAGAAAAAGTAAAAGAAATAATAAGAAAAAGTACTATTATTCTATGGATATTGGAAATAATTAAAATTATATTTAATATTAAAAACTATGGAGTTAGGGAAGTAAATAAATATGTACCATTATATTTTTGTAGTTTAATACTATATGCAGGTATCTTTAGTGGGTTTTGCAAAGGAACTTTAAAAAAAGTGGGAGATGTGTTCCTTTCAACAGGTGGAATAGTGGCAGGAATGACATTTATAATATCACCACTAACATCGTTAACTACATATCCGGCAATACATTTTATAAGTTTGCATAGCTTTTTATTGCATGGAACAATGGTTTATATAGGACTATTAATGTTAATAACCCAATATGTAAAGATAGATAAAAAAGATATAATCTATTATGCTGCTTTGATAGTAACAATCAGTGCTATTGCATATATAGTAAATGAACTTTGTGGCAGTAATTTAATGTTTATATCTCAAAATTATCCAGGAACATTTATAGAAGTAATATATAACCTTTCTGGAAAACTATTTCCATTAGTTATGGTTGCAGCACAAGCAGTGTTACCATTCTATTTTATATACGAAATATATACTAGTATATTAGATAAAAAAGAGAACAAATCAAATTTAAAAGATACAGATAAATCAGAAGACAAAAAAGAAGTTTATATGAATTAATTTATTAAAATTAATAAATAATATATTTAAGGAGGAACGAAAGATGGAAAGAAAAGTGAAAGTTGTACAAATTGGTACAGGAAAGATGGCAAAATATACAATGAGGTATGTTTTGGAAAAAGGTGGAGAAGTAGTAGGAGCAATTGATGTAAATCCAGCAGTTATAGGAAAAGACATAGGAGAAATAATTGGAGGAGAAAACCTAGGAGTAAAAGTAACAGATTTAAAAGATGCAGAAGAAATGCTAAAACAAGTAAAACCAGATATATGTATAGTAGAAACAATGAGTTTATTAAAAGATGTAGAAGAACCACTTATGTTATGTGCAAAATTAGGTATAAATGCAGTTTCAACTTGTGAAGAGGCATTCTATTCTTGGAATTCAAATCCAAAATTAACTAAAAAAATTGATGAATTAGCAAAACAAACTGGATGTACAATAGTAGGAACAGGATATCAAGATATATATTGGGGACAACTAATAACAAGTATTTGTGGCTCAACACAAAAAATAACAAAAATAAAAGGAAGTTCAAGTTATAACGTAGAAGATTATGGAATAGCACTTGCAAATGCACATGGAGCAGGTTTAACATTAGAAGAATTTGATAAACAAGTTGCATCAGTAGATAAAATAAGTGATGAAGAGAGACAAAAAATTATAGAGAGTGGAGAATATCTACCATCATATATGTGGAATACAAATGGATGGTTATGCGATAAATTAGGATTAACAATAAAATCACAAACACAAGTAACAGTTCCAACAACAAACAAAGAAGATATCTATTCAGAAACATTAGGCGTAACAGTAAAAGCAGGAGATGCAACAGGAATGAGTGCAATAGTTACAACAGAAACAGAAGAAGGAATAACAATAGAATCAGAATGTATAGGAAAAGTATATTCAAAAGAAGATTTTGATAAAAATGAATGGTCAGTATATGGAGAACCAGATACAACAATAACGGTAGCAAGACCAGCAACAGTAGAATTAACATGTGCAACAGTAGTAAACAGAATACCAGACATAATAAATGCAAGACCAGGATTTGTACCAACTGCAGAAATAGGAGAATTAAATTTTAAAACAAAAGCATTAAATGAATATGTAAAATAAGAATATAAAAACTACTCTTTATTAAATTAAAGAGTAGTTTTTTATTGCAAATTTACATAATCTATGATAAACTAATGTAGTTCCAAAAAATTATAAATCCGTTTTACGTTTTGAGGTCAGCATCATAACAGTAATGAATTTTTTACGTTACTGTGACTGTAAAACAAACTAGTTTTAGGAGGCAAATAATGAAAATTACTAATGAAATGAAAGAGGAAATCACACTAAGATTAGCAAATGATCCCGATAGCAGAGTAAGAGCGGATGCATATTCAAGTCCTCTTATGCCAAAAGAAAAATTGTCAGAAATGGCGAGAAATCCAAAGGCAGACAAAGAGGAAAAGATTGCTGTTGCAAGTAATCCTAATACTCCACCTGATGATTTGGACAGACTGGCTGATGATAGTACTACTTGGGGAGTAAAAGAAGCAGTTGCAAAAAATCCATCAGTATGGCAAAAAACATTAGAAAAGCTTGCAAAAGACAAGCATTATTCCGTTAGATGTGCAGTCATTTCAAATCCCAATGTGACTCCAGAAATCATTATAGCACTTTCAAATGATTCGAACCTTTGGGTAAAGAAAGTTTTGTTACAAGCTATAATGAGAGAAGCTAAAGTAGAGTAATTTTTGTTAAAAAAAGGATAGGTTTTTACCTATCCTTTTTCTAGTGCGATAAACATGTTGTAAATTAAAAACTGCTATGATAAAATTATAGCGGAATAAGGAGAAATTATGGAGAATAAAATCAGACAAGAATTATTTGCAATGCAGGACTTAAAATATAAAGAATTTCATGGAAGTTTATGTCCAGATATGGATAATATTATTGGAGTTAGAATTCCAAAACTACGTGAATATGCAAAAGAATTATACAAAAACAACAATTTGGAAGATATAAAAATCGAAGATAAGTATTATGAAGAATTAGTAATTCAAGGAATGCTAATAGGGTTTCAAATAAAAACACCAATAGAAGGAGTAATAAAACAAGTAAAAGAATTTGTTCCTAAAATAAACAGTTGGGCTGTATGCGATACTTTTTGCGCCGGATTAAAAATAACAAAAAAATACCAAACTGAAATGTTTAAAGTTATAAAAGGATATTTGAAATCAAAACAAGAATATGAAGTTCGTTTTGCTATTGTAATGCTTTTAGATTATTACATAAACGACCAATATATAGACCAAGTACTACAAATATTAAACAACATAAAATTAGACAAGTATTATGTGCAAATGGCAAATGCATGGACAATATCTATATGCTTAATAAAATATTATAATAAAACATTAGAGTTTTTAAAAACAACTAAAATAGATGACTTTACATACAATAAAGGAATTCAAAAAGCAATAGAATCATATAGAATAACAAAAGAACAAAAAGATTACTTAAAAACTCTAAAAAGGGGAAAATAGAATGAAAAGAATTGTAACAATACAGGATATATCATGTGTAGGAAAATGTTCACTTACTGTGGCACTTCCAATAATATCTGCAATGGGAATAGAAACAGCAGTTATTCCAACAGCAGTACTTTCAACACATACAGCATTTAAAAATTTTACATATAGAGATTTAACTGGAGATTTGCCTAAAATAGCAAAACATTGGAAACAAGAAAAATTTGATTTTGATGGAATTTATACGGGCTATTTAGGTTCAATAGAACAAATAGATATGCTAAAAGAATTTTTTAAACAATTTAAAACATCAGAGAATTTTATATTTATAGATCCTGTTATGGCAGATAACGGTAAGCTATATGCAGGATTTGATGAAAATTTTGTTAGAGAAATGAAAGAACTTTGTAAGATGGCAGATATAATAGTGCCAAATCTTACAGAAGCAAGCTATATGCTAGAAAAAGAGTATAAAGAAAACTATAGTGAACAAGAGATAAAAGATATGCTAATAGAATTAAGCCTTTTAGGGCCTAAATATGTTGTTTTAACAGGAGTAAGTTTTAATGAGAATAAATTAGGAGTAATGTCATACAACAAAGAAACTAATGAATACTTTACATATTTTAAAGAAAAAGTACCTGCAAAATATCACGGAACAGGAGACATATTTGCAAGCACACTAGTCGGAGCAATAACTAACAACAACACTTTAGAAGAAGGCTTAAAAGTCGCAGTAGATTATGTTTGGAAAACAATTAATGATACATATAAAACAAACAAAAAAGATGTATATGGAGTAAACTTTGAAACCAAGATACCATATCTGATAGATAGAATAAAAAAGAACTAAAACAAATTTAAATAAATTAGTTGATTATAAAATATGCTTTGTGGTAAAATGCCATTATAAATACGATATTTAATTTTGACGAATAAATTATAATTACAAATTTTATAATATTTGGAGGAAAATATGAAAGAGAAGATTAGAACAAAATTTGAAGAACTATTTGGAAATGAGGGAGACATTAAAGAATACTTTGCACCAGGAAGAGTTAACTTAATAGGAGAACACACAGACTATAATGGCGGACATGTATTTCCATGTGCATTAACAATGGGAACGTATGCAGTTGCAAGAAAAAGAAATGACAATAAAATAAGATTATATTCAATGAATTTTGAAAATCTAGGAATATTAGAATCTACAATAGATGACCTAAAATATAACAAAAGTGAGAATTGGATAAACTATCCAAAGTCAATGATTTGGGCAATGAAAGAAGAAGGCTTTAATATAGATAAAGGTTTTGATATTGTATATTTAGGAACAATACCAAATGGAGCAGGACTTTCATCTTCAGCTTCAATAGAAGTGTTAACAGGATTTGTATTAAAAGATTTATTTGACTTAGATGTGGACATGACAAAAATAGCATTACTAGGTCAAAAAGCAGAAAACAAATACATAGGTGTAAATTGCGGAATAATGGATCAATTTATAATTGCAAACGGAAAAAAAGATTGTGCAGTATTTTTAGACACAGCTAACTTAGAGTATGAATACGCACCAGTAAAACTAGAAAATGCAAAAATAGTAATAATGAACACAAACAAAAAAAGAGGATTAGGAGATTCTAAATACAATGAAAGAAGAGCTGAATGTGAAGAAGCTCTAAGAGAGTTGCAACAAAAATTAAACATAAAATCATTAGGAGAACTTACAGAAGAAGAATTTGAGGAGAACAAAGACTTAATAAAAAGCGAAACAAGACAAAAAAGAGCAAAACATGCAGTATATGAAAACCAAAGAACAATTAAAGCTGTAAAAGCATTGAAAGAAAATAAAATAGACCTTTTTGGCAAACTAATGATAGCATCACATAATTCTTTAAGAGATGATTATGAAGTTACAGGAAAAGAATTAGACACACTTGTAGAAGAAAGCTTAAAACAAGATGGAGTAATAGGCGCAAGAATGACAGGAGCAGGTTTTGGAGGATGCGCAGTAAGTATAGTAAAATCAGATAAAGTAGATGACTTTATAAAAAATGTAGGAAAAAGTTATAAAGATAAAATAGGATATGAAGCAGATTTTTATGCTGTAGAAATAGGAGACGGACCTAGAAAAATATAACTTTGGAGGAGCATTACAATGCATACAATTTGTGCAGATTTAGGAAGTACCATTACAAAAATTATAGAAGTAGATGAAAACAATAAAATAATAAACAAAAACATTTACCAAAAAGAAGAACCAAAAAAATTATTAAAAAATTTTATAGAAAGTAATAATGTAAAGACAGAAAGTATTGAAGCAATAATTATAACAGGAGTAGGTACAATAGAAGAACAGGAATTTTTAAAAATTCCTGTTCTATATATAGATGAATTTAAAGCAATTGGCTTAGGAGGTCTAACAGCTTCAAATAAACAAAATGCTATAATTGCTTCAATTGGGACTGGAACAGCATTTATAAGAGCAAATAAAAATGAAATAAAGCACTTAGGCGGAAGTCGGAGTTGGTGGAGGCGTATTTTATAAACTAGCAGAAAAACTATTTGGAAAAGCTACATTTGAAGAATATTTAGAAAAGTGTAACCAAGGAAATATAAAAAACGTAGATTTACAAATAGGAGATATTACAACACAAGAAATACCAAATTTACCAAAAGATATTACATCATCAAACTTTGGAAAATTGAATAAAGAGGCAAGCTCTTGCGATATTTTACTAGGAATATCAAATTTAGTTTTTGAAACAGTTGGAGTGATGGCTGCATTCTTATGCAAAAATGATAATGTAAAAGACATTGTAATAATTGGAGGTATGGCAAAACACCCATATCTAAAAGAAGTTATAAAAAAACTAGAAAAATTACATGATGTAAACTATATTATTCCAGAAAATCCAGAGTTTATATGTGCACTAGGAGCAATAGAAAACTATAAAAAAGTAGAGGCAAATTCTATTGACAAATAAAAGATTATCATAGATAATTATTATATTGCGACAAGACATAAGAAAAAATTTTAAAATACAAAGGAGGTACATTTATAATGTACGTATTTAATAAAATAACGGTAAATCCACAATTGCCAAAAAAAATAGAAAGATTATCAGAAATAGCAAATAATCTATGGTGGTCATGGAACACAGAATTTTTAAAACTATTTAAAACAATAGATATAGACTTATGGGAGCAATGCGGAAAGAACCCAGTTAAATTCTTAAAATTAGTAGACCAAGAAAAGTTAGAAAAAATCGCAGAAGATCCTGAATTCTTAAAGGAATATAACAAAAATGTAGAAAATTTTGAAGACTATATGGACAGTAAAAACACTTGGTTTAGAAAAAATTTCCCAGAAAATAAAAGTAATGAAATTGCATATTTTTCAGCAGAATATGGATTAGATGAAATACTTCCTATTTATTCAGGAGGTCTTGGAATTTTATCTGGCGACCATTTAAAATCTGCAAGCGATTTAGGAATTCCTCTAATAGCAATAGGTTTGCTATATAAGAATGGATATTTTTATCAAAAAATAAACAGAATAGGAGCACAAGAAACAGAATATCGCAGTATTGATATAAACAATCTACCAATAGTACCAGTAAAAGACCATGATGGGCAAGATTTAATGATAAGTGTAAAAATGCCAAAGAAAAAATTATATTTAAAAGTTTGGAAAATACAAGTAGGTAGAGTAACACTATACTTATTAGATTCAGAAATTCCAGAAAACTTAGAAGAATACAGAAACATAACATCAGCACTATATGGTGGAGATCAAGAAATGAGAATTCAACAAGAAATAGTTCTAGGTATGGGTGGTGTAATGCTACTAAAAGCATTAGGAATAAATCCAACTGTATACCATATGAACGAAGGACATTCTTCTTTCTTAGTATTACAATTAATAAGCAATATAATAGCAGAAAAAAAGGTATCATTCCCAATAGCAAAAGATATAGTAAGTGCAAAAACAGTATTTACAACACATACACCAGTTCCAGCAGGAAACGATATATTCCCAATAGAATTAGTAGAAAAATACTTTGATGGATTTTGGGATTCATTAGCAATCTCTAAAGAAGAATTCTTAGAATTAGGAATGAAACCAAACGAAGAAAACAAAACAACATTTAACATGGGAATACTAGCTTTAAAAATAGCTGGAAAGAAAAACGGAGTAAGCAAACTACATGGAGCCGTTTCAAGAGAACTATTTGGAGATGTATGGCCAGAAATAGCACCAAACGAATCACCAATTACATACGTAACAAATGGTATTCATACATGCACATGGCTTGCACCAAACTTAAAAGAGTTATATAACGAATACCTAGTACCATATTGGCAAGATAAAATATACTTAAACGAAACATGGGAAAGAATAAACAATATACCAGATGCAAAACTATGGAAAGAGCACCAAATAAGAAAAGAAAAACTTTTAAAACTAGTTAATGATAATGTAACAGCAAGACTAAAAAATGCAGGAATGCATTATGACCAAATTAGAGAGATAACATCAAAACTAAATCCAAATGCCTTAACAATAGGATTTGCAAGAAGATTTGCAACATATAAAAGAGCAACACTAATATTTAAAGACCTAGAAAGAATAACACAAATATTAAATGATGAATCAAGACCAGTTCAATTAATATTTGCAGGAAAAGCACATCCAAAAGATATAGAAGGACAAAACTTAATAAAAAGAATTCACGAAATATCTATGATGCCACAATTTAAAGGCAAAATATTCTTATTAGAAGGATATGACATAAATGTAGCAAGACACTTAATCTCTGGTGTAGATGTATGGTTAAACAATCCAAGAAGACCAATGGAAGCATCAGGAACAAGTGGAGAAAAAGCATCTGTAAATGGAGTAGTTAACTTTAGCATTCTAGATGGATGGTGGGCAGAAGGATACAACCAAAAAAACGGTTGGGCAATTGGAACAAATGCAGAATATATGTCTTATGAAGAACAAGATAAAGCAGATAGCGAAAGTATTTACAACACTTTGGAAAATAAAGTAATACCAGCATACTACAATAAACAACAAGACGGAATTTCTAAAGAATGGTTAACATTAATGAAAAATTCTATAATCTCAACAGGAGGAAACTATAGCACAGCAAGAATGCTTGTAGATTATACAAAACAACTATACATACCACTATGTAATATAACAAATAATTACTTTAGTAATTTAGAATTAGTTACAGACTTTAATAGAGTAAAAGACCAACTTTACGCAAATTGGGATGACATAAAAATTGCACAAGTAAATAATCTAGACAATATATCAATAGATGCAGGAAATAACATAAAAGTTTCTTGTATAGTAACATTACCAAATATAAATGTAGAAAACATAGAAGCACAAGCATACTACGGAAAGATACTAGATAATGGAACAATAGAAAAAATAGGAATAATACCAATGGATTTAGTTTCAAGTGATGACGAAAAAAGAGAATATACATTTGAAGCAAAAATAGAACTAAAAACAGGTGGAAACTATGGTTATACATTTAGAGTAATGCCAAAACACGAAATGCTACTAGACTCTGCAAATATGAATTTAATAAAATGGATAACACAATAAAAAAATAATTTAAGAAAGACTGCCGATTAATTTAAAATTTGGCAGTTTTTATTTATTAATTCATTGACAAAAAATGTCTAAATATATATAATTAAACTGTAAAATTTTGAAAAAACAAATAAGAGGTATTTAAATGAAAAAAGTAATAAAAGCGTTAGTTATAATAATAGCTATAATTTTAGTAATAACTGCCACAATAGGCATTTTTATTTGGACAAAGCTAAATAAAATAAATTACGAAAAAATATCAAAAGAAGATATAGAAATATCAGCAGGAGTAGAAGAAAACCTAAAAGAATATAGAAACATAGCAATCTTTGGAATAGACACAAGAGAAAACACTTATAGTGGAAGCAGAACAGATTGTATAATAATAGCAAGTATAAACCAAAACACAAAAGAAGTAAAATTAGTTTCTGTATATAGAGATACATATCTAGAAATATCTAAATATGGATTAGATAAAGTTAATCACGCTTATGCTTATGGCGGAGCTGCTCTTTCAATGAGCACACTAAATACAAATTTAGACTTAGACATAACAGAATTTGTAACAGTAAACTTTGAATCTACAAAAGACATAATAGATAAAATGGGCGGAGTTGAAATAACAGTAACATCAGCAGAAGCATCACAAATACCAGGAATAAAATCTGCAGGAACATATAACCTTACAGGAGAACAAGCTCTAGCTTATGGAAGAATAAGAAAAATAGATAGTGACTATGCAAGAACAGAAAGAATGAGAACAGTATTAACAGAAGTATTTAATAAAGCTAAAAAAATGAGCGTTGCAGACTTAAATAATGTTTTAGATAAAGTATTACCAGAAGTATATACAAACATAACAAAATCAGACATATTAGCATTAATACCACAAATAGCATCATACTCAATTGTAGATAGCAAAGGATGGCCATACGAAACAAAAGGAATAATACTGAATGGGGTATGGTATGGACCACCAATAAACTTAGAAAAGAATGTAACCCAATTACATAAAGAACTATTTGCACAAGACGATTATGTACCAACAGACAAAGTAAAAGAAATAAGCAATAAAATAATACAAAAAACAGGATATAGATAAAATTTAAAACTGGGGGATTTTAAATGAAGTCAATACGTAAATATAGGGCAGTACTACTATTTATAATTGATATACTAATAATTGCATCAGCATATTTAGTTACAGCCTACCTAACAACAGATAATGTGGCACTTTTTACAAATAAATATAAAGACATAATATCAAATACAATTTTAATTTCACTAGTAGTATATGAAATAATATTTGGAATATTTAATATATACAAAAATATAACAAGATATGAAAACGGGAAAGATTATATAGTATACATATTACTTTCTATGCTTTCTGGAATGTTAGTATTTTTAATAGGGCTAATAACAAGAATTCCAATATTAAGCTATAAAAAAGTAGGACTAGCAACAATAATAATAGCTGTTGCAGTAGTAGCATATAGAGTAATTATAAGATTCATACTAACATCAATTTCACCAGAAAAAACAAATGTAAAAACAGAAAAGAAAAACCTATTAATAATTGGTGGTGGAGAAGCAGCAAGAGAAATTTTAAAAGCATTAAAAACATCTATGAAAGGAATGTACAATGTAGTAGGACTTATAGATGACAACCCTAACAAGAAAAATTACATAATTTCAGGTAAGAAAATATTAGGGAATAGATACAAAATATTAGAAGTATGTAAAGAACACAATGTAGATACAATATTCTTTTCTATAACAAATATAGATAACAAAAACAAAAAAGAAATATTAAATATTTGCCAAGAGACAGGTGCAAAAATAAGAATACTACCAGGAATTACAGACATCATAAAAAATAAAACACTAATACAAAACTTAAGGAATGTAGAAATAGAAGACGTATTAGGAAGAGAACAAATAGTATTAAATAATGAATCAATAGGAGAACTAATAAAAGGCAATACAATTTTAGTAACCGGTGGAGGGGGATCAATCGGTTCAGAATTATGCAGACAAATTGTTAAATACAACCCAAAAACTTTAGTAATATTCGATATTTATGAAAACAATTTATATAATATCGAAATAGAGTTAAGACAAAACCACTTTGACGAAAACACAGACATAGTACCAGTAGTAGGAAGCGTTAGAGATAAAAAAAGACTAGAAAAAGTATTTGAAACATATAAACCATATTTAGTATTTCATGCAGCAGCACACAAACATGTTCCATTAATGGAAATAAGTCCATTAGAAGCAATAAAGAACAATGTATTTGGAACATATAATACAGCCAACTGTGCAGATAAATATAATGTTAAAAAATTTATATTAATTTCTACAGATAAAGCTGTAAATCCAACAAACATCATGGGAGCAAGCAAGAGAATGTGCGAAATGATAATACAAGCTAAAAATAAAACAAGCAAAACAGAATTTGCGGCAGTTAGATTTGGAAATGTTTTAGGCAGCAATGGCTCAGTACTTCCACTATTTAAAAAACAAATAGAAATGGGAGGACCTGTAACAGTAACGCATAAAGATATAACAAGATTTTTTATGACAATACCAGAAGCTGTGGGACTAGTATTACAAGCAATGAGCTATGCAAAAGGTGGAGAAATATTTGTTTTAGATATGGGCGAACCTGTAAGAATATATGACCTAGCAGTATCACTTATAAAACTATCCGGACTAGAACCAGATGTAGATATACCAATAAAAGTAACAGGATTAAGACCAGGAGAAAAATTGTATGAAGAACTTTTAATGCAAGACGAAGGCTTAAAAACAACAGCACATAATAAAATATTTATTGGCGATATAGAAGATGTAACAGAAAAGCAATTAGAAGAGAAAATAGCTATATTAAAAGAAATAATACAAGACGAAAATATAGAAAAAGAAAAAATAAGACAAATAATGAAAAAAATAGTACCAACATATCACGAACCAGAAGAAGTAAATAATGCAATTAAAAATTCAAGAAAAGAATTGGGAGAGAAAGCAAAAAGAAAACAAACAAAAGCAGAAGTTGCAACTGCTTAGAGAGAGGGAAAATTAAAATGAGTAAAAGAATTTTATTAGCTTCACCACATATGTCAAAAGAAGGATTTGAGCAAGAGTATATAAAGGAAGCTTTTGATACAAATTGGGTAGCTCCACTAGGAAAAAATGTGGACGAGCTTGAAAAAGAATTAGCAAACTATGTAAAAGTAGAAAATGCAGCTGCATTATCAGCAGGAACAGCAGCAATACACATGGCTTTTAAAGCTTTAGATGTAAAACAAGGAGACATAGTATTTTGCTCAGACTTAACATTTTCTGCTACTGCAAATCCAATAATATATCAAAATGCAACCCCAGTATTTATAGATAGTGAATATGAAACATGGAACATGGATCCAAAAGCATTAGAAAAAGCATTTGAAAAATACCCAAATCCAAAAGCGGTAATTATGGTACATCTATATGGAACACCAGGAAAGATAGAAGAAATAGCAAAAATTTGCAAAAATCATAATCTTCCATTAGTAGAAGATTCAGCAGAAAGCTTAGGAGCAACATTAAATGGAAAACAAACAGGAACATTTGGAGAATATGGAATTTATTCATTCAATGGAAACAAAATAATAACAACAAGCGGTGGAGGAATGCTAGTATCTAACAATAAAGAAAGAATTCAAAAAGTTAGATTTTGGGCAACTCAAAGTAGAGAACCAGCAAGACATTACGAACATAAAGAAATAGGATACAACTATAGAATGAGCAATATTTCTGCTGGAATTGGTAGAGGACAACTAAAAGTATTAGATGATAGAATATCAAAGAAAACGGAAATATATGAAACATACAAAGATGCACTTAAAGAAATACCAGAAATAAAAATGCAACCATATTTAGAAAATTCAAAACCAAATCATTGGCTATCAACAATAATATTAGACAAAAATTCAAAAGTAAAACCATTAGATATAATAGAAAAACTAGACCAAGAAAACATAGAAACAAGACCAATTTGGAAACCAATGCATATGCAACCAGTATTTGCAAACTATGACTTTATAAAATTGGCAGAAGATAAACCAGTATCGGAAGATATATTTGAAAGAGGAGTATGTTTACCAAGTGATACAAAAATGACAGCAGAAGAACAGTCAAAAGTTATAGAGGCAATAAAGAAATGCTTTGAATAACTGTAGGGGTCGACATCCTTGGCGACCAAAAGGGGAGAATGCAATGTACGCAAAATACATAAAAAGACCATTAGACTTTATACTAAGCCTAATAGCCATAATAATATTGTCACCATTACTTTTGATTGTAGCAATATTAGTTAGAATCAAGTTAGGAAAGCCAGTAATATTTAAACAACAAAGACCAGGAAAAAATGAAAAAATATTTACATTATATAAATTTAGAACAATGACAGATAAAAAAGACGAAAATGGAAACTTATTGCCAGATGAACAAAGACTAACTAAATTTGGAAAAGCTTTAAGAAGTACAAGCCTAGATGAACTTCCAGAGTTAATAAATATATTAAAAGGAGATATGGCAATAGTAGGACCAAGACCCCAGTTAATTAAAGATATGTTGTTTATGAATGATGAACAAAGAAAGAGACAGGTTGTTAGACAAGGATTAACTGGATTAGCACAGATAAATGGCAGAAATAATATATCGTGGGAAGAAAAATTAGATTATGATTTGAAATATATAAGCAAAATTACATTTCTTGGAGATTTTAAAATATTTTTAAAAACAATAGTAAGAGTATTCAAAAAAGAAGATATTTCAACTGAAGGAATGGAAACAGCAGAAGATCTATGTGATTATTTATTAAGAACAGAGAAGATAAGTAAGGAAGAATACGAAGAAAAGTTGAAATATGACAAGGAGAGAATATGAATCCGACAGAGGAATTAATATCAATAATAATGCCATCATATAATACGGCAAAATACATTAATGAATCCATAAGATCAGTAATAAACCAAACATATTCAAATTGGGAATTAATTATTGTTGACGATTGTTCATCTGACAATACAGATGAAATAATTAAAAACATAAATGATGATAGGATTATTTATATAAAAAACAAAGTAAATAGTGGTGCTGCAATAAGCAGAAATAAGGCTTTAAAACACGCAAAAGGAAAATGGGTTGCTTTTTTAGATAGCGATGATGTATGGCTGCCAGAAAAACTTGAGAAACAGACAAAATTTATGAAGAAAAATAACTACAAGTTTACATATACTGATTATAGAATTAACTTAAATGGAAATTGGCTACCATATATAAATACGGGACCAAAAAAAGTGACAAAAAGAAAGTTGTATAATTATTGCTATTTTTCGACTATTACAGTAATGTATGACAGAGAATATATAGGCCTTGTCCAAGTAGAAGATATTAAAAAGAACAATGATTATGCAATGTGGTTCGAAGTAATAAAAAAAGCTGATGCATATAGATTACCAGAATGTTTATCTTATTATTATAGACATGAAAATTCAATTTCAAGTGGAAGCAAAATAAAATTGATTAAATATCATTATATTATGTATAGAAAAGCATTAAAAATTGGAAAAGTTATATCAATAATGTTAACCATAAATAATTTATTTTATGGAGTATTAAAAAAAATATTTTATAGAAAGAGAGTGGATAAAGATGGAAACGCTTTACGAAAAAATTATTAATAAGGAAGAAAAGATTTCATTGGTTGGACTAGGATATGTAGGAATGCCAATAGCAGTAGCTTTCGCAAAAAAAGTAGAGGTGATAGGATTTGATTTAAATAAATCAAAAATTGAATTATATAAACAAGGTATAGACCCAACAAAAGAAGTTGGAGATGATGCAATTAAAAAAACATCTGTAAAGTTTACAGATGATGAGAAAGAATTAAGAAATGCAAAATTTCACATTGTTGCAGTTCCAACACCAGTTAATTTAGACCATACACCAGATTTAACTCCAGTAGAAGGCGCTAGCCGTATAGTTGGAAGAAATCTTACACCAGGTTCTATAGTAGTGTATGAATCAACAGTATATCCAGGAGTAACAGAAGATGTGTGCATACCAATACTGGAAAAGGAATCAGGCTTAAAATGTGGAAAAGATTTTAAAGTAGGATATTCCCCAGAACGCATAAATCCAGGAGATAAAATGCACAGACTAGAAAATATTCATAAAATTGTTTCAGGAATTGATAAAGAAACGTTAAAAGAAATAGAGAATGTTTATAATTTAGTTATAGAAGTTGGAACATATCCAGTATCATCAATTAAAACAGCAGAAGCAATAAAAGTGGTGGAAAATAGTCAAAGAGATATAAATATTGCATTCATGAATGAACTTGCAATGGTATTTGATAGAATGGGAATAGATACTAATGAAGTAGTAGATGGAATGAACACTAAATGGAATGCATTAGGATTTAGGCCAGGGCTCGTTGGAGGACATTGCATAGGAGTGGACCCATATTATTTTACTTATGAAGCAGAAAAATTAGGATACCATAGTCAGATAATATTAGCAGGACGTAAAGTAAACGACGGGATGGGAGCTTTTGTAGCAGATGCGACAATAAAACAAATAATTTTAGCAGGAAAAGCTCCAAAGAATAGTAAAATTGCAATATTAGGACTAACATTTAAAGAAAATTGTCCAGATACTAGAAATTCAAAAGTTGAAGACATAGTAAAAAGATTAGAAGAATATGGAATAAATCCTATAATAGTAGATCCATGGGCAAAAAAAGAAGATGCAAGGAGAGAATATGGAATAGAAATTACAGATTTAAAAGATGTAAATAATGTTGATTGCATTATATTAGCTGTTGCACACAACGAATTTAGAGAACTATCATGGGAACAATTAGATAAGTTATACAAAGATGAATTGAAGAATAATGAAAAGATTTTAATCGATGTGAAAGGAATAAAATCTATTAAAGAAGTTAAAAAAATTGGATATAAATATTGGAGATTATAAAAAAATGAATGTTTTACATATTAATTGTAATTATATAACAACAAAATTGCATTCTGTTATGATAGAACATTTAAATCAAATGAATATAAAAAATACTATTTTTATACCAACATATAATGAACAAACTGTAACAATTAAAAAGTTAAAAGATAACGAACTAGTATCTAAATGCTTTGAAAAAAATGATAGATTCCTTTTTTGGCTAAAGCAAAAGAAAATTATTAAAGCAATTGAGAAAGAATGTGATATTAATTCATTTGAAATCATACATGCATATACATTATTTACTGATGGGAATTGTGCGATGAAATTATCCCAAAAATATAATGTACCCTATGTAGTTGCAATAAGAAATACTGATATAAATATATTTTTTAAGTATAGGATATTTTTAAGAAAAAGAGGAATAGAAATATTAAAAAATGCATCTGCTATCTTTTTCTTATCTAATGCATACAAAAGAAAATTGTTTGAAAAATATATTCCTGAAAAATATAAAAATGAACTTTTAAAGAAAACAGAAATAATACCAAACGGAATAGACGATTTCTGGCATATCAATTCATATATAGATGAAAATCGACTTAATAACAAAATAAAAAGAATTAAAGAAAAAGAAATTAAATTAATTTATGCTGGAAATATAGATAAAAATAAAAATATTAGCAAAACTTGTGAAGCAATAAAAAGACTTGAAAAAGAAGGATGGAAAGTTAATTTTACTGTTGCAGGGAAAATTAAAAATGAAAAAATTTACAAAAGGGTAAAAGACAAAATCGAATATAAAGGCATATTAAATGAGAAGGAACTAATAGAATACTACAGAGAATCAGATATATTTGTTATGCCGTCAAAAAAAGAAACGTTTGGACTAGTATATGCAGAAGCTATGAGCCAAGGACTACCTGTTATATATACGATGGGACAAGGATTTGATGAGCAATTCGAAGAGGGAGTAGTTGGGTTTAGAGTAAATGAAAATGATGAAAAAGACATTGTAAATGCGATAAAAGCTATTTGCAATAGATACGATATCATTTCGAACAATTGTATAAAAATGATAACAAAGTTTAGCTGGAAAAGAATTTGTATAGAGTACTATAATAAGTATGATAATATAATAAATAAGGTTTCTAAACTTTAATATCAAAAGGAGAGAAAATGAAAAAGGAAAAAAAAGTAAGGCTAGAATTAGTATTGATATTCTATTTAATAGCTTGTAATATGTTACAAATACTAATGATAGATGCAAAAGGAAGTTTATATGATAGTATATGGAAAGCATGTATATTAGTATTTACAATTTTCAGCTGCGTATATATTTCTTTAAAATACAAACTAAAATTAAATAAAAATAATACATTAATATGGCTAATATTTACAATGCTAACGACAATATCAAATATTTGTAATGGGTGTTTATTGGCAAATTTTTCATTTAATAATTTTGTAACATATATATATCCAATAATTTCTTTTTTTATTTTTGCCGTAGTTTTTGGAAATATATCATTTGATGAAGAATGTTTAAAAAATTTTTTGAACTATTTTATTATTTTTATAACATATACTTGCATTTTCAATATGATATACAACTATAGCTCAATTATTAATTTTATAAACATTAAAAATAGCAACGAAGTACAAATTTCATCTTTTTTTGACAATCGAAATACTTTTGCGTTATATTTACTATATGGAATATTAAGCAATATAATAATTATTACATATTATAAAAACAAAAATAAAATATATTTATTTACTTTGTTACTATTTGCGCTTAATGCATTTTTAACTCTTTCAAGGACAAACATTTTATGCATAGCAATTTTTATATTTACATTATATTTGACATCTAAAGATATGAGAAAAAATAGAAAAATTACATTGCTTATTTGCTGTGGAATATTAGTAATAATTTGCATTCCACAATTTAGAAATTTTATATCTCATAATCTTATTAGAAAGGAAGCTAAATTATCAAATAGAGAAGTTATATGGAAATATGGAATTAATTTATATAGAGAAAATGAACTAACAGGAATTGGAATGAATAATGCGCTTAATAAACTTAAGGATTTATCTCAATATACAAGTTTTCATAACACTTATTTATCAATTCTACTAGATGGAGGCATAGTTTCAGCAATTGGGTATATGATATTGTTTATATATGATTTAAAAAAAATAATAATGATTAAAAAATATAATTCTGAATTATTTAGAATATTCATAGCTATTTTTATTGTGTATACCGTTAATGGAATTACAGAAACAAATATATTATTCCAAACAAGTGCTACTAGTTTCTTATGTACTACATTTGTGTTTATTCTGCCAGTATATATTACAAGCTTTTATTATAGAAAAAGAGAAGAAAGGAACTATATCAATGAAAATCAAAAAAATTAGTAAAATATTAAAAAATCCTTTACTATTATTTGCTCACATGTGCAGATATTGGCCATTAAGATATATTTCAGATGAAGCATTTCTTAAGCTTTCTTTTAAAGCATATCAAGGATATAAATTAGATTTAAATAAGGTGGAAACATTTAATGAAAAAATACAATGGCTAAAACTATTTGATAGAAACAATAAATACACTGATTTGACCGATAAATATCTGGTAAGAAAATACGTAAAAGAAAGGATAGGAGAGCAATATTTAATTCCATTATTGGGAGTTTGGAACTATGTAAATGAAATTAATTTTTCAAAACTTCCAAATCAGTTCGTTCTAAAATGTAACCATGATTCCGGAAGCGTTATAATATGCAAAAACAAACAAGAATTCGACACACAAAAAGCAACAAAGAAATTAAAGAAAAATCTAAATACACAATACTTTTGGAAAAGTAGAGAATACAATTATAAAAATATAAAACGTAAAGTAATTGCAGAAAAATATATGATAGATATAGACGGCAAAGAAATTAATGATTATAAATTCTTTTGTTTTAATGGGGACCCTAAATTTATTCAGGTCGATTTTGCAAGACATACAAAACATATAAGGAATTACTATAATATTGATGGAACATTTATACCAGTTGAATATGGCTGCCAAAGCGATAGAAATCTTATGCTACCAAAAGATATTAAGCTGGATGAAATGATTAATATTGCAAAAAAACTATCGAAAGATTTTATAATGGTAAGAGTTGATTTGTACCAAATTGAAAATAAAATCTATTTTGGAGAACTAACATTTCATCATGGGGGAGGCTTCATGAAAGTGAACCCATTTGAATATGATAAAAAATGGGGTTCATATATTGATATTAAAAATGTGAAAAAAAGGAATGAATATAATTGAGAAGCAAAAAAGCAATAATAAATATAATTTCAGCATTAGTTTTACAAGTTGTAATGGCTATTTGCAATTTTATTATACCAATATTAATAATAAAAAGATTTGGATCTAATGTAAATGGATTGGTATCGTCCATTACCCAGTTTTTGGCTTATATTGTTTTATTAGAAGCAGGAATTGGTCCAGTGATAAAAGCGGCATTATATAAGCCAATTGCAAAAAAAAACAAAGATCAGATAGAAAACATTTTAAAATCATCTGAAAAATTTTTTAGAACAATTTCAGGTTTATTTGTAATATATATAATCATATTGGCTTTTGCTTTCCCAATAATTGTAAAAAATGAATTTCCATTTGTTTATACAATGTCACTTGTAATAATTATTTCGATTAGTTCTTTGGCTGAGTACTTTTTTGGAATTACATATAAGTTATATTTACAAGCAGAACAAAAAACATATATTACATCAATCATCCAAATTTTTGGATATATTCTTAATACGGTTGCAATAGTTATTTTGATCAACCTAAATTGCAACATACAAATTATTAAATTAGTTGGAGGATTAATATTTGTATTAAGACCAATTATACAAAACTTGTATGTAAAGAAAAAATACAATATTAATCTAAAAAATGCAGATAAAAACTATAATTTAAAGCAAAAATGGGATGGATTAGCACAACATATTGCTTCTGTTGTCCATAACAATACGGATATTACTATACTTACTCTATTTACACCAATTAGTGAAGTATCTGTCTACGCAGTTTACAATTTGGTAGTAAAAGGAGTACAAGCTATTATACAAGCTTTTACTGGAGGAGTTGATGCTTCTTTTGGAGATATGATAGCAAAAGAAGAAAAGGAACATTTGAAAAAAAGTTTTAAAGTATATGAGATATTTTACTTTACAATTATAGCGGTGGTGTATATATGTACTCTAATTTTAATAGTACCATTTGTTTCAGTTTATACAAATGGTATTAGTGATGCAAATTACATAAGACCTTTATTTGGAATATTATTGGTGTTAGGTGAATTTGCGTGGGCAATTAGATTGCCATACAGCAGTATTACACTAGCAGCTGGACATTTCAAAGAAACAAAAAAAGGAGCATGGGGAGAGGCAATTTCTAATATTATTATATCATTAATTTTTGTTTGGAAATATGGAATAGTTGGTGTAGCGATTGGAACATTAGTAGCAATGATAATTAGAACAGTAGAGTTCGTATACCACACAAATAAATATATACTAGAAAGAAAACAAAGTGAATCTTCTATTAGATTTGTAATAATAGCAATACAATTAATAGTAGTTGTACTATTATCAAAATTATTACCAACTTACGAATTTACTAATTATTTTATATGGATAAAATATGCATGTATGATTCTAATTTTAACACTAATGATTGTGCTTCCAATAAATTTAATTGTTTATAGAAAAGATGCAAAAGAGTTGCTAGATATAATAAAGAGAAACATATTTAGGAAAAGGAGACAAACTAATAATACCAAAAGTGCCAAAAAGTAATAAATTTTGGCACAACTTTGTACACGAAAGGTAAAACATGAAAGAAAAATCAATAACAATTATTATAACAATATTGATACTAGTGGTTCCAATAGTAATATTACCAAATGATGTAAATTTACTTAAAGCTATAATGCTAATTTCTGGAGGGGCAGCATTACTAGTATTATTTTTAATGAATTACAAAAGAATAAAAATTGATAAAAAAGATGTATTAATAATAATATTTACAATGCTAATATTTATTAGTACAATGCTTTCTAGTGATATTCATACTTCTATTTTTGGCACCGAAAAAAGATATGAAGGTATGCTTATTCTTTTTACTTATATAATTATATATTTATGTACAAAGAAATTTTTCGAATATAAAAACAAAAAAATTCTTTTAATTATATTGTACATATTATACATTTTAGTATGCACATTAGGAGTTATACAGCAGTATGTAAAAATACCTGAAATAAAAATTTATTAAAAAAAGGCGTTGCCGGAACTTTTGGAAATACAAATTTTATGGGAAACTTTTTAAGTATAGGAATACCAATATTTAGTATGATGTATATAATGAAAAATAAAAAGTTAAGTTTTATAACAAGTATGTTGATTTTCTTTTGCATTATAGCTTGTGGCGCAAGAAGCTCATGGGTAGCTTTTTTAACATTTGTTACAATATTAATAGCATATTTAATTCAAACAAAAAATAAAGAATATATAAAAAGAACAGTGATAATATTTGTAGGTTTTGCATTGATATTTACATACTTATTTACTGCAAAAAACAGCTTTGTAAAAAGTAAAATCAAAGTGGCCAAGAAAGATATAACAGTTGCTGCAACTCAAGGTATAAAAAGTAACATGGACTCTGGCAGAATACAAATATGGAAAATAACAGTAGACTTAATAGAGAAGTACCCAGTTCTTGGTGTGGGAACAGATAATTTAAAAAAAGGAATAAGAGATAACCTTACAGATGAAAGTATAGATTTTATGGTTAGAACTAGACAACAAATAGACAAAGCACATAATGAATACTTGCAATATGCAGTTACATTAGGAATTCCAGCATTACTTATTTACATTGCTTTTATTTTATGCATATTAAAAGATAATATAAAGGATATAGAAACAAACGACGAGAAATTAATTTTATACTTAATAATTATTTCTTACTTAGTTCAAGCAAATTTTAATATTAGTACAATTGGAGTAGCACCATTATTTTGGTTCTCGCTAGGATTATTAGATTCAAAGGAAAACAGTACAAATCAACAAAAAACAAGCTAAAATAAACGCAAAAATTTTACAAAAACTATTGCAAATATATTGTTAAAACATATATAATATTTGAAGAATATGCCAAAATAATTTACAAAAGAAGGGGAGAAAAAATGGAAGAATTAGATCTAAAAGAATTGTTTCTAATTTTTTGGAACAGAAAATTAGAAATCCTACTTATTACAATTATTGCAGTAATAGTTGGAGTTTTATATTCATATTTTTATTTAACACCTGTTTATAAAGCATCTACTACATTAATATTAGCACAAAGTTCTAAAACAGTAGATAAAACAGGAGATAGTTCAATTACTCAAACAGATTTAACTTTAAATTCTAAATTAGTTTCAACATATAGCGAAATAATGAAAAGAAAATCAGTATTAAGTAAGGTTATTAGCAACCTAGGTATGTCTGAAAAAGATATGGATTCAATTAAGAAAAATGTTTCTGTAAAGGCTGTATCAGACACAGAACTTATAGAGATAACAGTAAAAAACGAGGATCCAGAAAAAGCTGCTTTAATTGCAAACGAAATTGCAAAAGTATTTAGTGAAAAAGTAGTAGAAATTTATAATATAAGCAATATATATGTTTTGGATAGAGCAGAAGCAAGCGATGTTCCATGCAATATAAATCATGCAAAAGATCTTGTTATATTTGCATTTATAGGATTAGTTATTTCTGTTATTGTTTGTCTGATTGCAAATATGTTAGACACAACAATAAAAACAGAAGAAGATGTTGAAAAAGCTACTGGATTAATGGTTTTAACCTCTATACCAGACTATAATATAGAAAACAACAGAAAAAAAGGAGGTAGAAGATAATGAAAAGAGAATTAATAGTTCAAAGAAATCCAAAATCTCCTGTTGCAGAGGTTTTTAGAACATTAAGAACAAATATACAATTTATGAATTCACAAAAAGATTTAAAAACTTTATTAGTAACATCTACAATGCCTGGTGAAGGTAAAAGCTGGGTTTCTTCTAACTTAGCAATAACATTTGCACAAGCAGGAAAAAGAGTTGCATTGGTTGATGCAGATATGAGAAAAGGAAGATTACATACAATGTTCCAAGTAGAAAATATTCCTGGGCTATCAAATTACTTATCTGGAATAGATGAAGTTGGAAAAACAAATAAAGAAGGAATTGTTCATTATGTAAAACCAACAACAATAGATAATTTATTTTTAATAACTTGTGGTAATGTGCCACCAAACCCTTCTGAATTATTAGCTTCAGAAAAAACACTAGCTATGTTAGAAAAATTAAAAGATATTTTTGATATAGTAATATTAGATGGAACACCGGGATTAATTGTTACAGATGCATTAATACTTTCTAGATTAGTGGATAGCACTATAATTGTAACATCACATAAATCAACCAAAAAAGATAGCTTAGAAAAGGTAAAAAAAGATATAGAAAATGTAGGGGGAAAAATTGCAGGTGTAGTTATTAATAAAGTACCAGTAAATGCTGCAAAATATGAATCAAGCTATTATTACGGCTCAACAGCAATATCAAATACTCCAAGAAAAAAAGAACCAGAAAGAGAATTTTATACAAATGATTCTTCAAGAATAACAAAAGCTAAAAAAGAGGATATATTGAATCAATTAGATGAATTTTTAAAGGATAAATAATAGGAGAAAATTATGATAGATGTACATTCACATATAATTCCAAACGTAGACGATGGTTCATCAAGTGTAAATGAAACTTTTGAAATGATAGAAGAAGCAAGAAGAATAGGTTTTACTGATATAATATTAACATCACATTTTTTACTAAATAGCTATGAGACTAATTCAAAGGAATTAGTCTTTTGGAAAGAAAAGCTACAAGAAGTTTTAGATAAAAAAGAAATTGATGTAAAATTACATTCAGGAATGGAAATTTATATATCAAGCCAAATGGAAGAACTTATAAAAAAGAAAAAACTATTAACATTGGCTAATAGCAGATATATGTTAATAGAATTGCCACTTAGCTCAACAGTAAAGAACTTAGATTATGTGTTGTATTTTTTAGAAAGTATTTCTATTAAACCAATAATTGCTCATCCAGAAAGATATAAATGTGTTCAAGAAAATCCGGAACTAGTAGAAGAGTATATTAACAAAGGTGCATTAATACAATGTAATTATGCTAGTATATTAGGTCTATATGGAGATAAAGCTAAAAAAACAGTAAAGAAATTGTTAAAAAACAATTTAGTAGACTTTTTAGGAAGCGACTGCCATAAGCCAAATCAAATATATTTGCTTGTACCAGAAGCTATTAAAAAAATTAAAAAATTAATAGGAGATTCAAAATTTGAAAAAATATCTACATTGAATCCACAAAAAATTTTAAAAAACGAGGAATGGGAATATGATGAGAAAAACTAAAATAGTATGTACTTTAGGACCAGCCACAGATGATCCAGAAGTTTTAAAAGAACTTATGCATGCAGGAATGAATGTGGGAAGAATAAACTTTTCACATGGAAATTATCAAGACCAAGAAGAAAGAATTAATGTATTTAAATGGATTAGAGGAGAACTAGGATTACCAATTCCACTTTTATTAGATACACAAGGACCAGAAATAAGAATAGGTAAATTTAAAGATGATAAAAAAGTTTTATTAAAAGAAGGAGCTACATTTACATTGCTAAATGCAGATGAATTAGGAGATGAAACAAAAGTATCTATAACATATAAAAACTTATATAAAGATGTATCTGTAGGAAAAACAATTTTAATTAATGATGGAACAATAGAACTAAAAGTAAAAGAAATAGTAGATAAAGATATAGTTTGCGAAGTTATACAAGGTGGATATTTAACTAACAGAAAAAGTATTAATGTACCAGACTTAATTTTAAATTTACCAAGTATAACAGAAAAAGATATAGCGGATATAAAATATGGTATAACAGCAGGATTTGATTATATTGCCGCTTCTTTTGTAAGAAAACCAGAAGATGTTCTTGCGATTAAAGAGGTCTTAAAACAAAATAATGGAGAGCATATAAAAGTTATATCTAAAATAGAAAATAGAGAAGGAATAGATAATTTTGATAAAATATTAGAAGTTTCAGATGGAATAATGGTAGCAAGAGGAGATTTAGGTGTGGAAATACCTATGGAACAAGTTCCAATATATCAAAAACAATTTATTAAGAAAACATATAAGCAAGGAAAACCAGTTATAACAGCAACTCAAATGCTAGAATCTATGATAACAAATTCAAAACCAACAAGGGCAGAGGTTAGTGATATAGCAAACGCAATATATGATGGAAGTAGTGCAATAATGCTATCTGGAGAAACTGCAACAGGGGCTTATCCTGTAGAGTGCGTTAAAACAATGAATAAAGTTGCTTTAACAATAGAAAATTCTTTAAAATACTGGAAAAGATTTAAAAATAGAGATTATAATTTAGAAGACTTAGATTATAAATTTAATATGAACTTTTCTGTATGTACATTAGCAGCAAATATTGAAGCAAAAGCAATTATAGCATATACAAATACGGGAGATACTTCAAGAATGTTATCAAGTTTTGGACCAGAATGCCCAATATTTGCAATAACAGAAAATGAAGCAACATATAGACAACTAGGCGCAGCATGGAATATTACACCTAAACTTTTCCCACATCAAGATAGTATAGACAAATTAGTTTATTTAGGTATAGACACATTAAAAAAAGAAGGCTTTTTACAAAAAGAAGATAAAGTAGTAATTGCAGGCGGAGCAAAAGTGGTTACAGACTTATCTGATACAGAAGCAGATATAAATACCGTAATGGGTGGAATAGTACAAATATAAAGTATAAAGATGGAGAAAGAAATGTTAAAAAAAAGAATTATTTTAATTTTATTATTAATTAGTTTAATTACAAATGTTAGCGTGTTTGCAACAGATGTAGATACAGATGGTAATACAACCACAGGAGAGATTGTATCACCACCAACAGAAAACACTGTTACAGGAAACACGGAGCAAAAACCTGAAAAGGAGCCAGAAAAAGAAGAAGAGCCAAAACAAGAAGAACCAACTACAAACAACAACTCTAACAAACCAACTCCAGAAAGAAATAACAGACCAAGCTATGAATCACAAACCACAAATACTAAAACAAAGTCAGAAAATGCTAACTTAAAGAGTTTAGCTTTAGAAGGAACAGATTTGGCACCAGAATTTAAAGCGAGTATTACATCATATACAGCAATTGTAGGATTAGATGTAGAAGATATTAAAGTAATAGCAGAGCCAGAAGATTCTGAAGCAACAGTAACTGTTAAAGGTAATAAAGGACTAGAAGAAGGTGAAAACAATATAACAGTTACTGTAGAGGCGGAAGCAGGTAATACAAAAACATATACAATTAATGTTACAAAAACTTTGAACGAAGAAGCCATGAATACTAGGTTAAAATCATTAATAGTTCAAGGATTTAATATATATCCATCTTTTCAAAGCAATATCTATAATTATAATATAAATGTAAGTGAAGAAATATCAAAACTAGATGTATCTGCTGAAACTGAGAATGAAAAAGCTACGTTTGTAATAGAGGGAAATGAAGACTTAAAACAAGGAGATAATTTAGTTAAGATCATAGTAACAGCAGAAGATGGAGTAACAACTGGAGAATATAAAATAAATGTATTTATAAATTCAAATGTTGTAAAAGCACAAACAGAAAATAAATTACCAGCACTAATTCTATTGGCTGTTCTAGCTGTTGCAGCAATTATTATAACGGCAATGCTAATAAAAAAACATAAAAATTAATAATATATTCCGAAGCACTTAGAAGAAAAATTTCTAAGTGCTTTTTATCACATTTTGTAATAAATAATCATAAAATATTGTATATACACTATAAAAGGAGGAATAGATGATGTATAGAAATTATGCACAGTGCAGAGCTTGTGGCTGTAATAATGTGAACAATAATCAGAAAGATTTAATAGATGATACTTGTGACTATGTTCAAAATACTATGGCTTTACAAGAAGATAACTGCGAATGTGGATTTGATGAAGAAGATAATGCATTTCCTACAAATCCAATGTTTGCTCAAAGTTATGTACCATGGCAAACAATGGATAGAACTTTTTTGCCTTCAGTAGGTTTAAAAATGGGAACAATATTTCCAGAACTAGTAAGTCCATATATGCCAGGACAATCAATGGAAGAAATTGAGTTTATTAGAAATGCAAATACAATAGGAAAGGGGTGTAACAAATGATAGACTGTAAAGAATGCGAAAAAGAAGAAACAAGAAAAGAATGCAATGAAAGAGATATGCGAAGACAAGAAATGATTGACCAAATTAAAAGTTTAGATTTTGCAATAATAGAACTTGGACTATATTTGGATACACACCCAGATGACCAAAGAGCTATTTGTATGCATAGAGAATATTGTAAGCAAACAAAAGATTTAAAAGACAAATATCAAAAAATGTATGGGCCACTTACTATTTTTTACCCATGTAATAAATGGAGATGGTTAGAACAACCATGGCCTTGGGAAAGGGGGAATTATTAATGTGGACCTATAATAAAGTTTTAGAATATCCAATTAATATAAAATGTCCAAATCCTCGTTTAGCAAAATTTATAATATCTCAATATGGGGGACCAGATGGAGAACTTGCAGCTTCACTTAGATATTTATCTCAAAGGTTTGGAATGCCAGATCAAAAATCTAAAGCTATATTAAACGATATACGGAACTGAAGAACTTGCTCACCTTGAAATGGTAGGAACAATCGTTCATCAACTAACAGATGGATGCTCAGCAGAAGAATTAGAAAAAGCAGGACTTGGAGCATATTACACTGATCATGGAGTTGGAGTATATCCACAAGCTGCTGCTGGATTTCCATTTACTGCTTCTGTATTAGCTGTAAAAGGCGACCCAATTGCAGATTTACAAGAAGATTTAGCTGCAGAACAAAAAGCAAGAGCAACTTATGAAAAGTTAATTGATTTATGTAAAGATGACCAAGACGTATTAGATCCGCTTCGCTTTTTAAGAGAGAGAGAAGTGGTGCATTTCCAAAGATTTGGAGAAGCATTAAGAGGAGTACAAGACAAACTAGCAGAACGAAAATTTTATATGAATAATCAAATGAATTGTAGATAAAAAGAACAAAGCACTAGGCTATTCTAGTGCTTTTAACTTTATAAATTGTGTAACATACTATCTTTTAGATTCCATAATTCTTGAGACAAATCTACATAGTATTTATGAGGGTTTTTCATACGTTTTACTTCATTCCATAAAGTATTTAGTTCAGCTTTTGCATTTTCTGCAATTTCTTTTAAAGCTGGAGAAGTGTATACTAAAATACCATTATCAAAAATTTTTTCTTGTAAAGGTCTAATAGTGTAATTTGTTAAAGTTTTCTTTTTCCAAGTTGCTGTTTGATCAAAAATTGTATAATTATCTTCTGGAATAATTTCGTCATGTAAAGCGATAACGTCTGCAAGGGCCTTGTTGGTTTTTTTATCATAAAATCTATATGTCTTTTTAAAACCAGGGTTAGTAATTTTTATAGTGTTATTTGAAACTTTAATTTTAGGAATTATTCTTCCTTCTTTTTCTATAGCACTTAATTTATATACTCCACCAAAAACAGGATTACTTTTAGCTGTAATTAAATTTTCTCCAACACCAAAAGAATCTAGTTTAGCGCCTTCATCTATTATAGATGTAATAACATATTCGTCTAAAGAGTTAGTACCACATATTTTGCAATCTTTATAACCAGCATTATCTAATATTACTCTTAACTTTTTAGATATGTAAGATAAGTCACCACTATCAATTCTTACAGCTTTTGGCCTGTATCCCATAGGAGTTAGAACTTCGTCAAATACTTTTATTGCATTATTAATTCCAGAGCCTAATGAATCATAAGTATCTATTAACAAAGTACAATCATCTGGGTAATTTTCTGCATAAGCTTTAAATGCTTCATATTCAGAATCAAAGCTTTGTATAAAACTGTGTGCCATAGTTCCACTTGCAGGCACATTATATTTTTGAGCTGTAAGAGTACAAGAAGTTCCAACACAACCACCAATTATTGCTGCTCTTGCTCCATAAACTGCTGCATCAATACTATGTGCTCTACGAGCTCCAAATTCCATTACAGGACGTCCTTTTGCAGCATTAACTATTCTACTTGCTTTTGTTGCAATTAAGCTTTGATGGTTAATTAAAAGTAAAAGCATAGTTTCTAAAAGTTGAGCTTCTATTAATGGAGCTTTTACTGTAATTAAAGGTTCAGTAGGGAAGACCACAGTACCTTCTGGAACAGCCCAAATATCTCCACTAAATTTGAAATTCTTTAAGTAATTTAAAAATTCATCAGAGAATTTATTTGTACTTTTTAAATAAATAATATCTTCTTCATCAAAATGTAGATTTTGAATATATTCAATTATTTGCTCTAGACCAGCAAATATAACATAACCACCGCCATCAGGAATTTCTCTAAAAAACACATCGAAATATGCATTAACATTATTCATATTTTTAGCTAAATATCCATTTGACATTGTAAATTCATAAAAATCTGTAACTAATTCTAATTTTCTATTATCCATAACGCACCTCTTAAATATATTTTCTTTGCAAATCACAATTATTATAACACAAATGTCAAGAAAAAAAGAAATCCCCCTGTTTTTTTATAAAACAAGGGGGAGAAAGTTAATCCAGCGTGAATGTTATTCCCATAATAGCCTGATCAATTTCACGGAGCTCATCCCAAGATGTACAGAGCTTCGAAAGTTTGTAGGGCCACTTCTTAAAATCAAAAGATTTCATCTCATCCGAAGATAAGGTGTAAGAATTGCCATTGCTCTTCTTAAAGAAGAAGGATACAAGAACTTCTTCTTCTTTGTAATTCTTAGTGACAAAATCCGATATTTCACGGAGCTCGTCATCTGAACGAGTTATGAAGAAGGTAAGGACAAAATCCTTTTCTGCACCATTTTTTCCTTCTCTGCCAAAGCAAAGGGAAGCCGGAATTTTTGCAGCTCCTAATCTTAAAAGCTGCTGAGAAACGAACTGTCTGTTGTAAGACATTATGTTTCTCTCCTTTCGTTATAAATTTTTTTGTATAATAGGGTATTACCTAATACATATTAATTATACCACTTTTTTACAATTTAGTCAATTTACATAAAACAGGCCTGTTCTTAAATATTAAATATCACAAACTATTTACTAAAACCTGTATGTGTAACTCTATCTTTTAATTCTGCAAGTTTTGCTGAATTCCATCTAGAAGTTGTACCAACTAAGTAGCCTGTAATTCTTTGAATTGTATCTATATCATCACTACCGCATTGAGGGCATTTAGATAAGTTCGCATCAGCATTTTCAAACCCACATTGCATACATCTAGAACGAGTATGATTTATAGAGCCATAACCCATATTGTATTTGTCCATTAAATTTACAACCGCTTCTACTGTGCTAGGATTATGTGTTGCATCTCCATCTAATTCTATATAGAATATATGTCCGGCTGGTGTTAAGGCATGATAAGGTGCTTCTATTTTTGCTTTATGCTCAGCTGTACATTTATACCATACTGGAACGTGGTTACTATTTGTATAGTAATCTCTATCTGTAATTCCAGGGATTATACCAAATTCTTTTTTATCCATTCTTGTAAATCTTCCAGATAAACCTTCGGCCGGTGTTCCAAGTAAAGAATAGTTTAAGTCATATTTATCAGAAAACTCATCACATAATTCGCTAAGTCTAGATATTATTTCTATACCTAATTCTTGAGATTTTTCAGATTCTCCATGATGTTTACCAGTTAAGGCAATTAAACATTCTGCAAGTCCTATAAATCCAATACTTAATGTTCCATGTTTTAGTACAGGTTCTACGGAGTCATTAGGTTTTAAGTTTTCACTACCTTGCCACATTCCAGACATTAATAGTGGAAATTGTTTTGCAACAGCAGTACATTGAAATTTATATCTTTCATATAATTGAGTAGCTGCAATTCTTGCATAATCTTCTAATTTATTCATAAATATCTTCTTAACAGTTTTGTTATAAGTGCTTGTCATATTCTTTTCACTGTTTATACCTAAGTCGAATTTTAATCCTAATTTTTCTTGTGCTTCATAAGCAGATTCAATAGCAAGTTTAGGCAAGTTAAGAGTAGTAAATGATAAATTTCCTCTTCCTACAGAAGTTTTTTCACCATGTCTATCTGCAAATACTCTTGTTCTACATCCCATAGTTGCACATTCATAGTAATATCTGTTTGGATCGTCTTCTTTCCATTTTTCATGTTGATTAAATGTTGCATCTAGGTTTATAAAGTTAGGGAAAAATCTTCTTGCAGTAACTTTACATGCATATTGATATAGATCATAGTTTTTATCTTGTGGTAAATAATTTACCCCTCTTTTTTTCTTCCAAATTTGAATAGGGAAGATAGCTGTTTCACCATTTCCAACACCTTCGTAAGTAGAAGTTAACATTTCTCTTATTACACATCTACCTTCTGCAGAAGTATCTGTTCCATAGTTTATAGAGCTAAATACAACTTGATTTCCACCTCTTGAATGAATTGTATTCATATTATGAATAAATGCTTCCATTGATTGATGAACTCTGTCTACTGTGTTGTTAATAGCAACTTGAATAATTCTTTTTTCACCTTCTAAACCAGTTAAATCTTTCTTTATATAATCTTCTACTTGGTATTCATATAAATTAGAAAAGTCCTTGCCAAAAGCATTTTCTAATTTTTTAATTTCTTCTACAAATGTTGACTTAACATAAGGAGCAAGGTAGTAGTCAAATGCAGGGATTGCTTGTCCACCATGCATTTCGTTTTGAATTGTTTCCATAGAAATACAACCAATTATACTTGCCGTTTCAATTCTTTTAGCAGGTCTAGAACTTCCGTGCCCAGCTCTAAATCCATTTTTTAATATTTTGTCTAATGGATGTTGTAAACATGTTAAACTTTTTGTAGGGTAGTAGTCTTTATCATGAATATGTATATATCCTTCTTGTGAGGCTTTTCTAACTTCTGGTGAAAGTAAAAAGTCATCAACAAAAGGTTTTGTAGTTTCAGAAGCAAATTTCATCATCATACCAGCAGGTGTATCTGCATTCATATTAGCATTTTCTCTTGTTATATCATTTGCTTTTGCACCAATAATATCTAGAAAAATATCTTTTGTTCTAGATTTTCTAGCAACATCTCTATTGTATCTATATGTTATATAGCTTTGGGCAACTTCTTTTCTACTAGAAGCCATAAGTCTTTTTTCTACTAAATCTTGGATTTCATAAACACTAGCTTGATTTTTATCTTCTAATTGTCTTTCTACAGCATTTGCTATTTTATTTGCCAAATCTATATCAACACCACCAGTAGTTTGTGCCATTGCCATAGTTATAGCTTTTACAATTCTTTCTTGATTAAAATTTACGACTCTTCCGTCTCTTTTTATTACTTGCATAATAAAGTCCTCCTTTAACTTTTGTATTAAAATTTTTGATTGAATACATTTTATAGATAAAAAACAAAAAAATCTGTTGCAACGGCAACAAAAAACAAAAAAGTTATAAAAAATAGTAAAAACAGTAAGTAAAGTGTTGGCGTTTAATGCTTAAAAAGTTTATTACATTTTTATTACAATATGATTACATCTGCTTTGACAAGTATTCTTCATTCCATTTTTTTACAAAGTGTTGCTTTGACCACACTTTTGTGATAATATTAGTAAAAATAAAGGTAAGGAGTAAGTAGTTATGAAAAAAACATTTGATGTTGAACACTTTATAGAAGAGTTAAAAAGAAAATGTGCTTTAACAGAAGTTAAAAAATTTAAGAAAAATGAAATAATTACTACATATTTACTAAAGAGAAATCAAATGCATATTCTTTTAAAAGGGGAAGCATATCTTGCAAGATATGATAAAGAAGGGAATAGAAGGATTATATACTATCTAAGAAAAAATGATATATTTGGAGAGGCATTTTACAAACTACATACGGATAGAGAATTGTTTGTTGTAGCAAAAAAAGATTGCGAAGTATTGTTTTTGCCATATGATATTATAGAAAACTGTAATAAGGACTGTACATTTCATATATCACTTTTAAAGAATTTACCAGATTTAATATTACACAGAGTTGCAGATATAAATTATAGAACAGAGTTATTAGCTAATAAGAGTATAAAAGAAAAGCTACTATCATATTTAGAAAACTTATCAATTGAAAATAATAGTAAAACAATTGAAATTCCAATTTCACTTTCTGAACTTGCAGATTATCTGGTAATAGATAGAACTGCTATGATGAAACAACTAAAAAAAATGCAAGAGGAAAAAATAATAACTAAAAATAAGAATAAAATAACATTATTAAAAGAAGGTTTCACAAATAAGTGAAACCTTCTTTTTTAGTGAAGTTTTCGATTAGCTTCGCAAACTGCCTCAATCTTTTTTTTGACTTCGGGACCATAGTAGATAGTTTCTACATCATCGTCCTCGTCGAGACCACTTTCGAAAAAAGAAAGAATCTCATTGGGATACTTAAAACCTTTAAAGTATAATTCACAAACAATGAAGGTTTTAAAGTAAATGTCCTCTGTGACATTTTCCAAAAAAAAGAAAAGGTCTGTTGATGTTAACCGAACTCCTGCAGACATACTGTCTGCGTCCTCTGAAAATTGCCAATTAATTCTTTTTGACATTTTCATACATCCTTCCATATAAAATTTTGGACATATTAATTATACCATAATTGCAAATATTATGTCAAATTGCTAGATAAGATAAAATACAAATTTCTATTAGAGTGGAGTATTTTAAACAAAAATATTCACAAATAATTGAATAATACTTGACAATTGTAGAAAAAATAATGTAAAATAATTTAAAATTAATAAATGCGTTATTACAATGCAAAGCTGTATAAGGTTACTAGTAGAGAGAAAGGGTCACCGGCTGAAAGCCTTTTTTAGAAAACAATACAAAGCGAAACACATTGGAGCATAGTTTATAGAGTGAAGAATTATCTAATAATTCTTAAGTTAGGGTGGTACCGCGGAGTTATATTCGTCCCTGCAATTTATATTGCAGGGATTTTTTCTTACCCTGCAAATAGAAAAATTAGATTGGAGGAATTTTTATGGAAAGAGTTCAAATTAAAGAAATCTTTAGAAATCAAAAAGATTATGTTGGAAAGGAAATTTCTGTTTGTGGTTGGATTAGACAAATAAGAGATTCAAAAAAATTAGGGTTTATAGAATTAAATGATGGTAGTTTTTTTAAATGCATACAAGTAATTTTTGAAGAAGATAAAATAAGCAATTTTAAAGATGTAGCAAAATTGAGTATAAGCTCAAGCATTTTAGTTAAAGGCGATTTAGTAGAAACACCTGATGGAAAACAACCTTTTGAAATTCATGCAAAAGAAATAGAAATTTTAGGAGTATCAGATTTAGATTATCCAATCCAAAATAAAAGACACACATTTGAATATCTAAGAACAGTAGCACATTTAAGACCTAGAACAAATACATTTATGGCAGTATTTAGGGTAAGATCATTAGTTGCTTACGCAATTCATAAATTTTTCCAAGAGCAAGGATTTGTGTATGTTCACACACCATTAATAACAGGTAGCGACTGTGAAGGTGCAGGAGAAATGTTTAGAGTAACAACTTTAGATTTAGATAATGTTCCTAAAACTGAACAAGGAGAAGTAGACTATACTCAAGACTTTTTCGGAAAATCAGTTAACTTAACTGTAAGTGGACAATTAAATGGAGAAATGTTTGCAACAGCATTTGGCAATATCTATACATTTGGACCAACATTTAGAGCAGAAAATTCTAATACACCAAGACATGCTGCAGAGTTTTGGATGATAGAACCAGAAATGGCTTTTGCAGATTTAAGTGATAACATGGACGTAGCAGAGGCAATGGTAAAATATATTATAAAATTCGTAATGGAAAATGCGCCAGAAGAAATGGAATTTTTCAATAAATTTATAGAACCAGGATTAATAGATAGGTTAGAGAATGTTGTTAATAACGAATTTGAAAGAATAACATACACAAAAGCAATAGAATTATTAACTCCATATAAAGACCAATTTAAATATCCAGTAGAATGGGAAGCAGGACTTCAAACTGAACATGAAAGATTTATAACAGAGAAAATTTATAAAAAGCCAGTATTTGTTACAGACTATCCAGCAGGAGTAAAAGCATTTTATATGAAACAAAACCCAGATGGAAAAACAGTTGCAGCAGTAGATTTATTAGTACCAGGAGTTGGAGAAATAATTGGTGGTAGCCAAAGAGAAGAAAATTATGAAGTACTAATAAACAAAATCAAAGAACAAGGAATGAACGAAGAGACATATAAAGCATATTTAGATACAAGAAAATATGGAACTGTTGTACACTCAGGATTTGGATTAGGATTTGAAAGAATGGTTATGTACTTAACAGGAATGTCTAACATTAGAGATGTAATTCCTTTCCCAAGAACAACAGGAAGTGCGGAATTCTAAATTATGAAAAAAATATACAAAGAAGCAATTAAATCCGAAATAGAAACAAATATAAATGTTTTATATAGTGAAAACAAAATTGTGATATATACAAATAAAGTATCACTGCAAAAGCAACTGAACAAATTGATTGGAGAACCTACTAAAGAGTATAAAATTAAAAGGAGTATTGCAGGAAGCTTGTGGGAGGTCCCATTAGAGGACAAAACAAGAATACAAAAACTTATTGTAAAAGCAAATATATTTGAATTATAAATTCTAAGGTGAAAAATCTGCACTTTAGAATATTAAATCTATTTGCCCCTATTGGCAAACATAAAAATATGTGATAAAATATTTAAGGCTCAAAATTCAAGGCAATTTAAATTGTCTAATATTATATATTAAAATAAAGATAGAAGAGGGGGAAAAAGCATGTCAGGACATAGCAAATGGCACAATATAGCAGCAAAAAAAGGAAAAGCAGATGCTGCAAGAGGAAAAATATTTACTAAATTAGGAAGAGAATTATTAATAGCAGTAAAAGAAGGTGGACCAGAACCTGCCGGAAATTCAAAATTAAAAGCTGTTATAGCAAAGTGTAAAGCTGCTAACATGCCTAATGATACAATAAACAATGCAATAAAAAAAGCTTCAGCAAGTAATGAAAATTACGAAGAAATAGTATATGAAGGATATGGACCAAATGGAGTTGCTGTAATTGTAAATGCTTCAACAGATAATAAAAACAGAACAGCAGCAGATGTAAGACATGTATTTGATAAGGCTGGTGGAAACCTAGGAACAAGTGGTTGCGTTTCATATATGTTCAATAAAAAAGGTGTTATTGTTATAGATAAAACAAAAACAAATTTATCTGAAGATGAACTAATGTTACTAGCTATTGATAATGGAGCAGAGGATTTTAATGTAGAAGAGGAATGCTATGAAATTACAACAGAACCATCTGATTTTACACAAGTTAGAGAAGCTTTAGAGGCAGAAGGAATTGAATTTGTAGAAGCAGAAGTTCAAATGATTCCTACAACATATATTGCATTAGACGAAAAAGCAAGTGAAAGAATGCAAAGATTAATAGATAATCTAGAAGATTTAGATGATGTTATGGATGTATATCATAACTGGGAAGAATAAAAAAAATGAGGCGATATGCCTCATTTTTGCGTATGGGTCGCTTTTTTTCGGCGATCCATATTTTAATTTATTATTAATTTCTTAGTATAGTCTAGATTAGCCTTTGAATCATATTCATAACCTAAGGTGTAAATGTTAGAAGCTAAAATATCTTTATCTAGCATTTTTTTTAGAGTTTTGTTATTGTTTAAATCTACAAATTTTTTTACAGAAGTTATAACTGGATATTTTTTATTTTCACTTATTTGTGAAAGTAGTATTTTTCCTCTATAACTAACACCTAATACTCTAATGTATGGATTAGCTTTATATGAATCAACTTTATCTTTCTTAGTAATATTTAGTAATGAATATAATAGGATTCTTTGAATTCTAGAACGAGTAAATCGCTTAGACTTAATTGAATTTATTAAATCTTCTAAATTATTGCAAGAATTAGCAGCACTTTTTATTAAATTTTCTAATCCTTCAGTAACATCTTGTAAATTAGCGATATCTGCCAAACTCATTTTTCTTAAAGTGTATATTATTTCTCTTTCAAAGCAAGAAATGCTAGGCACTGTTTTTCCATATTTTATATTGGTTTTTAATACATCTAAAGAAGGTTCTGGTAAATAAGAAGTTATATCTTTGTTAGAAGAAATAAGTTTTCTTAAAGCTGTTGCACTGGCAATGTTTCCAGAAGTTTCTAAGCTATTATAATCAGTTCCAAACCTTTTGATTGTTATAGCACCAATATTAGATTTTAGTTTTTTCATAGCTTTTAAATATTCGATTCCCAAAATGTTATTAGGGGAAGATACTATATTTGCATATCGTCTAACATCGCCAAGATAGAACATTAAAGCATTTTCTCTAGCTTTTGGATAGGAGATACCCTTGGCTAATTCATGTTGCAGAATAGTAATATATTCTTTTGGTTCATTATATAAAACATTAGCAATTTGAGTTAAAACAGAAATATTACCACATTCACTGCCAAAAGAAAGAGTAACATCTTTACCAAAAGCACTTAAAAGTTTAATGGCACCTTCTGCAAAGTTTTCTGCACTTGATATACTATAAATCGTAGGAAGTTCAACTACTAAATCAACGCCCATTTTTAAAGCAATATCAGTTTTAGACCATTTATCAATTATAGATGTTTCGCCGACGTTGTACGAAATTTCCACTCATAACGCATACAGTGTAATCAGGATCTACAAGTCTTTTCGATTCTTCTAGATGAAGAAGATGACCATTATGAAACGGATTATATTCGGCTATTATTCCTAATATTTTACTCATAATATCTCCTATATTATTGCAAATTTTAATTATTTATTGATATAATATCATAAAACATAAAAAAAGACAAATTCCAATTTATAAAGAAAGGAAAATAAATATGGACAAAGTTATAATATATACAGATGGTGCATGCTCACGGAAATCCAGGACCTGGTGGCTGGGGAGCTATACTAATGTTTAATGATGTAAAAAAAGAAATTAGTGGGGGTAATCCTGATACTACTAATAATATAATGGAAATAACTGCAGTTATAGAAGCGCTAAAACTATTAAAAAAGCCATGCAAGGTAGATTTATATAGTGATAGTGCGTATGTTGTTAATTGCTTTAATAATGGTTGGATATATAATTGGATAAAAAATAATTGGAAGACAGCAAGTAAAGAACCAGTAAAAAATAAAGAATTGTGGCAAGAATTGTATAACCTAACTAAAATACATAAAGTTAAATTTATAAAAGTAAAAGGGCATAGCGATAATGAATTTAATAACAGATGTGATGAACTAGCAAGAGGCGAAATTTCTAGAATTTAGTGCAATTATTACTAAATGATTACAAAAACATTACGTTTTAACGACAACCGTTGAAATATAAAGATTTATGGAATATAATGACTGCGAAAGTAGAATATACATAAGAGAAATTTGTGGAGGACAAATGTATGGAAACTTTTGCAGACTATATATTAGCTGAAAAAGATTATGGAAGAAAAATAGAAATAATGCATTATTTAAAGAAAAAAACAAACATATTTTTTGATAATTCTGTAATTTTCAAATCATTAATTGTTAAACTATTTATTGAGTCTATGGATATAGACATAGATGAAAATACAGTAGTTACAGCAATGCTTCTTTGTGGATGTAAAAAAGTAAATAATGCACAAGACATAGAAAAAATTAAAAGTTACGCAAAAGATGGAGCTGAATTTTTATCAAAACTAGGCTTTTCAAAAGAATTCTGTACTATTTGTGAACAACAGAATAGATATAGCAACAGTTTACCAAGAAGAAAAGAAAGTGACATATTAGAATTAGCAGATAATTTTGGAGGAATGCTTTTAGATAGACCAGAAAGAGTAGCTTTTCCAATTGAAGAAGCACTTATATTATTAGAAAGCAGAAACTTGAAAAACTGTAATAATGTGTATATGAATGAATTTAAACAATTTATAAATATAGCAAAGGAGATAAACGCATGATAGATTTTGATAAATTTAGTATATTTTCTGTTATGGGTAAAGAAGCTGGAAAGCAAACAGAACAAGAATATTCAAGAACAGTATTAAATAAATATGATAAGTTTTTGTTAGATATAAAAAAGGCAAAAGCAGAATTAGAAAATAATAAAAATAAAGGTGCAGAAGAAAAAGAAATGTACCTATAAAATTGATGTTAATTAGGTTGCATTTTGCAACCTAAAATTTGTATATAGGAGAAGATAAAAATGTATGAAGTTTTTGCAGATTTACATGTACACATAGGAAGAAGTGAAAATAATAAACCAATAAAAATAACGGCAGCAAGAAGTCTTAATTTTGCAAATATTGCAAAAGAGTGCAGAGAAAGAAAAGGAATAGATATAGTAGGAATTATAGATTGTGCATCACCATATGTAATAGAAGACATAGAAAATTTTTTAAAAACTGGTGAAGCATATGAAATAAAGGATGGTGGAATAATATACAAAGATAAAGTATGTATAATTCTAGGAAGTGAAATAGAAACTTCAGAGAAAGGTTTAAATGGTCATTGCGGAAGTGCACATAATTTATGTTATTTTCCACATTTAGAAGATATAAAAGGCTTCTCAAAAGAAATGAGTACACACATTAAAAATATTACATTAAGTTCACAAAGAGCAGATATTTCTGCATATAAACTAATTGATATAGTAGAAAAATATAATGGAATATTAGTGCCAGCTCATTGCTTTACACCTCATAAAAGTTTTTACGGAAATTGCACAGATAGATTAGAGAAAATTTTTAAAGAAAAATATTCTAAAATACCAGCCATAGAATTAGGTTTAAGCTCTGATACATTTTTAGCAGATACTATTTCAGAATTAGAATCAAAAACGTTTGTAACTAATTCTGACGCTCATTCGCTACCTAAAATAGCAAGAGAATATAATAAAATGTTAGTAGAAGATATAAGTTTTAAAGAATTATTAAAAGCTTTAAAAAATGAAGACGGAAGAAGAATTATAACTAATTACGGACTAGACCCAAAACTTGGCAAGTATCATAGAACATATTGCGAAGTTTGTGGTAAAAATATACCAGGAGATGCTCCTGTAACAGTGTGTGATACATGTGATAGTAGGAACATAACAATGGGAGTGTATGATAGAATAGAAATAATAAAAGATAAAAAAGAAACAAAAAGCCCAGCAAATAGACCAGAATATGTATATCAAATACCACTTACTTTTATTCCCGGATTAGGTAAAAAAACAATAGATAAGTTATTAGATAATTTTGGAACAGAGATGAACATATTGCACAAACTAAATAAAGACGATTTAGAAGCTGTTGTAGGTGAAAAAATAGCAGATAATATAATTTCTGCAAGAGAAGGAAAAATGACAATACAAGCAGGAGGAGGTGGAGTTTACGGACAAGTTAAAGCTTGTTAAAATAAAGTAGTTAAATTACTAAAAAAAGGAGAATTATAAATGAAAAAAGAAGTAAGTAATAAAAAAGCAATAATTGCTATAATTGTAGTAATTATATTGTTGGCAGTTTTGGCCGGAGTGTATGTATACTTATTTAAAAATAATAAAAACAAAAATCCTTTAGATACATTAGAAAATGTAAATAAAAATTTTGAAGAGAAGAAGTATTCAAAAGATATAAAAACAGTAGCAACATTAGAAGATGAGATAACAACTAACAGCGTATGGTGCGGAACTTTCCAATTAGTATGGAATGATATGGTTAATAATGTAGTAAAACAAGATGTAGTGTTTACGCCACAAGAAAAATTAGTAGAAAACTTAAACAAACAAACGTTTAAAGAAGACCAACTTTCAGAAAAGGATTATTATAAAGTATATGACTTATTAACATTAGATTTAAAAGAGAAAATCGAAAAAGCAATTAAAGAAAAATTTAATGAGAAAAGTGACATATTAGATAGCATAGATTGGTCAGAAGTTCCTAAGGATGCTTCTCGGATATTCTGAATGGTATAAAAAATATTTATTTTATGCAATGCTAAAAAAAGAATTCAATTTTGAAAATAATTTTAACGAGCTAGATGCTGGCGCATTTGGAACAAAATATAAAGATGTAAAATATTTTGGAATAGAAAAAAACTCAGATTCAAAATTATATGATCAAGTAGAAGTATTGTACTATAATGCAGAAAATGATTTTGCAATTATATTAAATACAAAAGAAGGAGAACAAGTAATATTATGCAGAGGAGCAGAAGGCGGAAACTTTGCAACAATATATAACAATATAATAGAAAAAGCAAAAACATATACAGGAAATAAAAAATTTACAAAGAATGACTTTTTAAAGGTTCCAAATATAAAATTTAATACAAAAAAAGAATTTAATGAGCTATGTAATAAAGAGTTCTTGGCTAAAGATGGTGATAGATGCACAATAGAACAAGCAATTCAAACAATAGAACTAGAAATGGACAAATCTGGAGGAAAATTAAAAAGTGAAGCGGCAATTGTAATGACAAAGGAGACGGCGCTTATGCCTAGCGAAGAAGTTGAAAATAGATATTTTTATTTAAATGATGAATTTTCAATGTTTTTAAAAGAGAAAGACAAAGATATGCCATATTTTGCCGCAAATATACAAGACATAACATTATTTCAATAGATTGGAATTTGTATAATTGAGGTGAGAGGTGTGATTTGTAGGGGCGTATTGCATACGCCCAAAAATAAATTTGTTGCAAAGTCTTCGGGTCGCCCAAGAGTGCGACCCCTACAATGTCTGCAATTTTTCCCCCTCAAAAATAATTTTAAATATAATTACAAATTCCAATTCTTTTAACCAAATATTTTTTTACAAGAACATATATTGTTCTTTTTTTTTATTCTTCCGAATACACATTATGTATAAGAATTTCGGAGGTAAATAATGAACAGAAGAAGATATAATAAACTTAGGAGTAATAATTCAAGAATAAAAGAAGTAATTTTTTCACACGTGGAAAGCAACTTAAGAGAGTACATAATTTTTACTGTAATATTTTTAATTGGAATTATAGTAGGTGTTATTTTTATAAATAATGCTTCAGAAAACCAAGGGCTAGAAATAAATAATTATATAACCTCATTTATATCATCTTTAAAGGAAAATAAAGAAATAAATGATATGTTATTACTTAAAGATTCTATAAAGAAAAATGTTGTACTAGCTTTAATACTGTGGTTCATGGGATCAACTGTTATAGGAATATCAATTGTATATCTAGTAATTGCTTTTAGAGGTTTTTGTTTAGGATACACAATTTCATCTGTAATTGCCACATGTGGCTTGTGGAGGGGAATTTTATTTATTCTTTCAACTGTTTTTTTACAAAATATAATATTTATTCCATGCATTATTGCTCTTTCTGTAAGTGGTATGAGGTTGCACAATTCGATAATGAAAGATAGAAGAAAAGAGAATATTAAATTGGAAATATTAAGACACACATTTTTCTCTATTTTAATATTAGTATTAATGATAATTTCTTCATTTATAGAGGTTTTTGTTTCAAAAAATATATTAGTTTGGATTGTAAAATATTTATAAGAGAAATTGCAAAAATCTATTTACTTTTTTGTATTAATTTGATATAAATATATACATAATAAATATTCATAAAAATAATAATAAAGGAGCTAGATTATGGAAAAACAAATTGAAAGTTTTTTAGAATTTATACAAAACGATAAGAAATTATCTGATAATACATTACAATCATATAGAAGAGATATTTTGCAATATGAAAAATACGTTGAAGAGAATAACATAAATTATGCAAAAGTTAAACAAGAAGATATAAAAGATTACTTAAATTATTTACAAGATATGAATAAAAAATCTTCTACAATATCAAGGAATTTAGCTTCAATAAGATTATTTTATCAATATTCTTTAAAAAACAAAAAAGTAAAGAATGACCCAACAGAAGGTATTCAATCTCCAAAAATAGAGAAAAGAGTACCAAGTATATTAACTTCACAAGAAGTATCTTTATTACTAGATCAACCAAAAAATGTTGATTTAAAAGGAATTAGAGACAAAGCAATGCTAGAGTTTGCGTATGCTACAGGAATGAGAGTTACAGAAATAATATCTCTAAATGTAGAAGATGTTAATCTAGTAAATGGTTATGTAACATGCAAAAATGGAAACAAACAAAGAAATATTCCATTAGGTTCTTTATCATTAAAAGCTCTAAAAGAATATATGGAAAGCTCAAGACCAATAATGATAAAATCTGATGATGAAAAGGCTTTATTTGTTAATGTTAATGGTAAAAGATTAACAAGACAAGGTTTCTGGAAAATAGTAAAATTCTATAAAGAACAAGCTCACATAACAAAAGATATTACACCACATGTTTTAAGACATTCTTTTGCAACACATCTTTTACAAAATGGAGCAGATTTAAAAGCTATTCAAACAATGCTTGGACATTCAGATATATCATCTACACAAGTATATATGCAATTCCAAGATGAAAGCTTAAAAAATGTGTATAAACACGCTCATCCAAGAGCATAAAATTAAAATATTAGAGATTAAGTATTGAACTTAGTCTCTTTTTATTATATAATATTGAGAATTTAAATATTAATTAGAATTGAAGGAGGAAAAAATATGGCAAAAATATTACCAGACATATCAAGAACTTTTAATGAATTTTTATTATTACCAAATTTAACAGATGAGAGATGTATACCAGCAAATGTATCTTTACGTACACCTCTTGTAAAATTTAAAAAAGGAGAGCAAGCTAAATTCTATGCAAACGTACCTATGGTTTCTGCAATAATGCAATCAGTATCAGGAGAAAAAATGGGTATTGCACTAGCACGTGAAGGAGGACTTGCTTTTATATATGGTTCTCAATCAATAGAATCACAAGCAGAAATGGTTTATCATGTAAAAAAACATAAAGCAGGTTTTGTAATTAGTGATTCAAACGTAAAATCAGGAACTACTTTAAAAGAAGTTTTAGAATTAGTTGAAAAAACGGGGCATTCAACTGTTATTATAACAGACGATGGAACAGCATCTGGAAAATTCCTAGGAATTGTAACAAATAAAGATTATAGATTGTCAAGAGATAATCAAGACGAACCAATTGATAATTTCATGACTAAAAAAGAAGATGTTATATGGGCTAAAAAAGGAATAACATTATCAGAAGCAAACGATATAATATGGGATAAAAAAATAAATTGTTTACCAATACTAACAGAAGAAGGAAATCTAAAATATTTAGTATTTAGAAAAGATTATGAAGACAGAAAAAATAATCCAAACTCTTTATTAGATGAAAATAAAAGATACATTGTTGGAGCAGGTATAAATACTAGAGATTATGAAGAAAGGATACCTGCACTAGTAGAAGCTGGTGTTGATATAATCTGTATGGATTCTTCTGATGGATATTCGATATGGCAAAAAAATACAATAGATTTTGTAAGAGAAAAATATGGTAATGACCTAAAAATAGGTGCAGGAAATGTTGTAGACAGAGAAGGTTTTAGATATTTAGCAGAAGCTGGTGCTGATTTTATAAAAGTCGGAGTAGGCGGAGGATCAATTTGTATAACTCGTGAAACAAAAGGAATTGGTCGTGGACAAGCAAGTGCTTTAATGGAAGTTGTAGATGAAAGAAACAAATATTTTGAAGAAACAGGAATATACATTCCAGTATGTTCAGATGGTGGAATAGTATATGACCATCACATTACTTTAGCTTTAGCAATGGGAGCAGATTATGTAATGATGGGAAGATATTTTGCAAGATTTGATGAAAGTCCAACAAGAGTAGTAAAACTAGGAAACAACTATGTTAAAGAGTATTGGGGAGAAGGTTCAAATAGAGCAAGAAATTGGCAAAGATATGACTTAGGAGGAGAAGCCAAAAATAAACTTGCTTTTGAAGAAGGTGTTGATTCATATATACCTTATGCAGGTTCTTTAAAAGATAATCTAGAAATAACAGTTGCAAAAATAAAATCAACAATGTGTAACTGCGGAGCAACAACAATTCCAGAATTACATGAAAAAGCAAGATTAACAATGGTTTCAGAAGTAAGTATTTCAGAAGGTGGAGCACATGATGTAACACTAAAAGAAATAGACCATTCTTATAAATCATAATATTAATAATATTTATAAAACAAGCAAGAAGTTATAAAAGCTTCTTGCTTGTTTAGTTATACAAGTAAAAAGTGTAACAAAAATGTAATTTATTTGTAATTAAAAAGTAATGGAATGAAGAATATAACTGATATATAATAAAATTATAGAAATATAAAGGAGAATATACACAAATGAGTAAATATAAAAAAATATTAGCAATTATTATAACATTAATTACATTAGCAAGTATGCTATTACCAGTATGCACTTATGCAACAAACGGTTCTGCTACAATTTATGTAATAAGGCCGGAGGATTCCGATGGTAATTTAATTACATGGTATACCACTTCTAAAAACATATTCATGGATAAAGAAAAGCATTATTTTAACTTATACTGCATAGATGCTGGAATTAACAGAAACATCGATGATGTGAAAATAGAAGAAAAACATATAACTAACTTTTGTAATATTGATAATATTACAAAATATAATATATTTGAAAACGAAGGTACATATAATTCGATGCTTTGGTTTGCAGATAATTTATATTTATGGCAATACGATGATACAAAGTTTACTGCAGAACAGATAAAAAAACTAAAAGAAGAAAACATGAATTCTATAAGAAAAATTATATTAACTCAAAAAGACTATTTAAAAGAACAAGGAATAGAAATTACAGAAGACTGGGTAAATAATACAATGTTTCAAATAATAAATATTGATAAATATGAAAAAACTCTAGTAGATTTAAATAAAGCTATATGTTGGAATTTAGCAAAAAATACTATTACTGATGAGAATAAAGAGCATGTAAAAGAATCTCTTAATTTAGCAGTTGATCATATAAAGGTGAAACACAAATTATTAGATGATATAACATATTACACAGAATGTGATGGAAATATATTGTGTTTATGGGATGATAATACTAAAAGACATAAAAACTTTTATGGAACAGACCAAGAAAACAAAGATATGCAAAAAGCATTAAAAGCATATTACTTTGGAATGTTAAATGCAGCTAAATCAAATACAAACTATACTAGAAGCAAAAAACTAACAGTAAATACTAATAATGCAAAAGTAAATATTAAAGATAATAAAATTGGTCCTTTTATATTAGAAAATTATAATAAAGACTATATAGAAAGCTATGAAGTTGTAATAAATAACAAAACTGTAGACAAAAATTTATATACTATAGATATAAACGAAAAAAATGAATTATATATTACATTTAAGAATAATGCATTTTCAAACGCAGGAGAATATGATATAAGCTTAAAAATTAATTTAAATTATGGAAAACATAGAAATTTATACATAATAGGAAATGAACAGCCAGGACATCAACCACTTCTTTCTTCAAACTATAATGGAGAAGATGATAAAGATAATATAGAAATAGCTATAAATACTAATATAACTGAGAGAGTTGTTGAATATCCAAGCTTGAAAATAACAAAATCAGTAGATAAAGCAGTAGTTAAAGAAGGAGATAAAGTAGTATATACTATTGTTGTAGAAAATACAGGAAATGTTGATTTAACTAATGTATTAGTAACAGATAAAATGCTAGAAATAAATAAAACAATCGAAAAATTAGAAGTAGGAAAAAAAGAAACAATTTCTAAAGAGTATACAGTAACCAAAAAAGACATTGAGCAAGAACAAGCAATAACTAATACAGCAACAGCGACTGCAAAATATAAAGATAAAACTTTAAACGACTCAGATACAGCAACTATAGTTCCAAAAATTGAAACTGTTAAAGAAATAGAAAAAGAAGTAATAAAAGAAGTTGAAAAAGAATACCCAAGTTTAAAAATAACAAAATCAGTAGACAAAACAGTAGTTAAAGAAGGAGACAAAGTAGTATATACTATTGTTGTAGAAAATACAGGAAATGTTGATTTAGCTAATGTGTTGGTAACAGACGAAATGCTAGAAATAAATAAAACAATCGAAAAATTAGAAGTAGGTAAAAAAGAAACAATTTCTAAAGAGTATACAGTAACAAAAGAAGATATTGAAGCAGAGCAAGGAATTACTAATACAGCAACAGCAACTGTGAAATATAAAGATAAAACTTTAAAAGATTCAGATACAGCAACTATAGTTCCAAAAGTAGAAATAATAAAGGAAGTAGAAAAAGAAGTCATTAAAGTTGTTGAAAAAGAAGTAATAAAGGAAGTTGAAAAAAAGGATCCAACTGTAGCCAAAGATAAACTACCAAACACAGGAGCACAAATTGCAGTTATTATTAGTATTACAATAGTAATAATAGGATTATATATTTCATATAAAAAATATATTAAATATAAAAAGATATAAAAAGTAAGCAAGAAGTTATAAAAGCTTCTTGCTTGTTTTTTATTCCCATTCAATTGTTGCAGGTGGTTTAGAAGTTATATCATATACAACCCTATTTATATGTTTTACTTCGTTTACAATTCTAGAAGATACTTTTTCTAATATGTTGTATGGAATTCTACTCCAAGTAGCTGTCATAAAGTCTGTAGTACAAACACTTCTTAATGCTAGAGTATAATCATATGTTCTGTAATCTCCCATAACTCCAACAGATTTTAAGTTTGTTAAAACTGCAAAGTATTGATTTAATTCTTTATCTAATCCAGCATTTGCAACTTCTTCTCTAAAGATATAGTCTGCATCTTTTAAAATTTCTAGTTTTTCCTTTGTTATATCTCCAATAATTCTAATTGCAAGTCCAGGACCAGGGAATGGTTGTCTAAATACTAATTTTTCTGGAATTCCAAGTTCCAATCCAGTTTTTCTAACTTCGTCTTTAAATAAATCTCTTAATGGTTCTATAATTTCTTTAAAATCTACATAGTCTGGAAGTCCACCAACATTGTGATGACTTTTTATAACAGCAGCTTTTCCTTTGCCACTTTCTATAACGTCAGGGTAGATAGTGCCTTGAACTAAAAAGTCTACTTTACCAATTTTTTTAGCTTCTTCTTCAAATACTCTTATAAATTCTTCACCTATTATTTTTCTTTTCTTTTCAGGCTCAGAAACCCCAGCAAGCTTAGATAAAAATCTTTCTTCTGCATTTACTCTAATAAGATTTATATCAAATTGATTTCTAAATATTTGTTCAACTTCATCACCTTCATTTTTACGAAGTAGACCATGGTCAACAAATATACATGTAAGTTGCTTTCCAATGGCTTTATGTAGTAGAACTGCTGCTACAGAAGAGTCAACTCCACCAGATAAAGCAAGTAATACTTTTTTATCTCCAATTTTTTCTCTTAAAGATTTAATAGATTCTTCCACAAAAGAAGACATTACCCAATCTCCAGAGCATTTGCAAATATTATATAAGAAATTTTTAATTATTTTTACACCATTTACAGTATTATTTACTTCGGCATGAAATTGAATTCCATAAAAATTCAAGTCTTTATTTTGAATCGCTGCAGTAGGACAGTTATCTGTAGTTGCAATAACTTTGAAACCTGCAGGTACTTCTTTTACTAAATCTGTATGGCTCATCAAGCAAATATTTTTGTTGTCAAAGCCTTCAAAAAGTGGGGAAGAGTTGTCTAAGTTAACTTCAATTTCTCCATATTCCTTTTTAGTTCCTCTTTCAACTTTACCACCTAAACTATGACTCATAAATTGCATTCCATAGCAAATTCCTAAAATTGGAATACCAAGGTTGAATATTTCTTTGTCACATGCAGGTGAATCTTCTTCATAAACACTTGCAGGACCACCAGTAAAAATTATACCTTTTGGATTGATTTCCTTTATTTTTTCAATAGGAGTGTCATAAGGTAATACTTCTGAGTAAACATTACATTCTCTAACACGTCTTGCTATTAATTGATTAAATTGACTATAAAAGTCTAAAATAACTATAATTTCTTTGTTTTTCATTATAAATCTCCTTTTTTACAAACATATTTTATATTTTATCATAATGGAATAATTAAAGCAATACAGACAACTTGTAATTTGTTGGACTAAATTTATTTAATTTTTTCAAAAAAGCTATTGACAATATACGAACAAGTGTTTATAATAAAAATATGCAAACGAATAAATGTTTGCAAAAAAATAATATAAAATAGGAGAAAAAATATGAAAATAGTTAGTATAAAAAAATTTATAAGAAGTATAACAATAGTTTTATTAATAATTGTAGGTTTATCATTAATAATTTCAAAATCTTCATATTCAAGAGGAGAAAAGCAATACAAAACAATATATGTATCAAAAGGCGATACGCTTTGGAGTATTGCAAAAAACAATCAAGGTTCAAATGAATATTACAAAGGAAAAGATATAAGATATATTATGGATGATATTGCTCAAATAAATAATATAGAAAAATCAAATTTAAAAATAGACCAGGAATTAAAAGTTCCTGTAATATAGGGGGATGTAGGAAAGGAGTAAAGCTTTTGACTTTACTCCTTAAAGTTTGCAAGTGGGTTATTTTCTACTGCATTTCTAACTTGGCTATTATCAACATGAGTGTATATTTCTGTTGTAGAAATGCTTTCATGTCCTAAAAGTTCTTGTAAGGCACGTATATCTACATTACCATATTGATACATTAGAGTAGCAGCAGTATGTCTTAATTTATGTGTAGAATATTTATTAATATCTAGACCTGCCTTTAATAGTTCTTTTTTTACAATTGCTTGAACAGTTCTATTACTAATTCTTTCACGTCTTTCACTTAAAAATAAAGCGTTTTTTGAATTGTATTTAATGCCTTCTTTTGGTCTAGAAACTAGGTATTTATTAATTGCATCCATACATGCATTATTTAAATAAATAGTTCTTTCTTTATTTCCTTTACCAACAACATTTAATTTACAATCACTAAAATTTATATCTGGTATATCAATACCTACTAGTTCAGATAAACGCATACCACAGTTTAAAAATAAAGTAATGATGGCATAATCTCTTTCATTGTTTCTTGCTTCAGTATCATTAGTTACTTCTAGTAATTTTTTACTTTCATCTAATGATAAATATTTAGGTATTCTTTTACCAAGCTTAGGCGTTTCTAAATTTTGCGCAGGATTTGTGTCTATTAATTTTGCTTTATTGCATAGATAATTAAAGAATATTCTTATAGAAGAAATTTTTCTAGCACGTGTAGCAGGACTGCTTTTAAGTTCTGTTGCCATATAAGAAATATAACTATGTATATCTTCTAGTTTTATTTTCTTAATTGTATCAAGGCTTATATCATTTATAGTAATTTTAGTCCAGTCTTTTTCAGTAGTTAATTTAAAATGTATTTTTATATACTTTAAGAAATTCATAAGATCATAATTATATTCTTTTATACTGTTAGGGGATTTATTAAGTATTGTAATATTATAATCTAAAAATGAATTTAAAAAGTCTGGATTCATTTCTCTATCTATCATTATTTGCCTCCTTTGTAAGTTTTAATACTATAATAACACTATTATCAGGATTTTTAAATGCTGTAACTTCAATTTTATCGGAAAATTTACTAAAAGCAATCTTTTTAGCTCCAGGTTTTATAAATTTACTAATTTCTTTACTTTCATTTTAACACCTCAATTTATTATATCATATAAAATAATAAGTTGTGCATCATAATAATGATAGTTTTGTAAGAATAGTTGCTATAGATTAAGAAGTTGAAAAAAATTAAAAGCAGGCTTGACTTAGAGCTAACTCGAAGTGCTATAAAAAATATTAGGAGGGATAAATATGTATAATGTGATAAAATAATAAAGTAGACAACTTATTTAACGAGATAAAAGAATTTTTAAGATAAAGAGGAGATATTAATGAAAAAACAAACAGCAGGTAGGGAACAATTAGGAGAATTTGCTCCTAAATTTGCAGAATTAAATGATGACATATGCAGCATTTTATGCTGGTTGGCCAAATGCTTGGGCAGTATTTAATTTGGCAAAAGAAGTATATAGTGACGAAACTTCAAAAGAAGAACATGGTGGAATGTTTGGAATGGGTGAGCCTAATGTCGCTTATGCTAAATATTTTAAATGTATGAGAAGTGCAGGAGTAGAAATTGAAATACTTATTGAGTATATGTCTTTATTAGAAAAAGGAAAAACTACAGTAGAAGCAAGAAAACTGCTTTTGTGATATAAAAAATTAATTAATTAATGTGATTCTATTGTTATATAATTTAGTTTATGTTATATTAATAATAGATATTAATAGAAGGATGAAAAATTATGTTAAAAACTGATTTATTAGCAGATTTAAAAAATGAGGATATACCAGATTATGAAATAGACTATATTACTAGTGTTGTAGCATATCTTGATAAACAAATGAGTGTTCCAACTGATGAAATTGCTACATTTTCAAACCAAGAAAAGAAAATGATCAATTTAGTTAGTAAAATAAAACAAGGAAAAACAGGAGTAGACATCATAGACCAAATACAACAAAAACGTAAGGACGTAGCAATAGATCAAATAGGGTATCTAGCAGAAACTATTGATTGTACTTCTCCACAACCTTACATAATGGATTATATTTCTACAATAGCTGACAATGGAGGGCTTTTTAAATATGTAAGTGAAGGTGAGTTCGAAATTGTTCAAGTTAATCTAGAAAATAATAGAGATGAACTTTCTATGGTAAAAACAAAAAAACAAGTACAAGCAGATTTGCTAGATGATTTAAAAACTGAAGATGTGCCAGACTACGAAAGAGAGTATATTACTAGTGTTGTAGCATATCTTGATAAACAAATGAATATTCCAACTGATGAAATTGCTACATTTGTAAAACAAGAAGAAAAAATGATCAATTTAGTTAGTAAAATAAAACAAGGAAAAACAGGAGTAGACATCATAGACCAAATACAACAAAAACGTAAGGACGTAGCAATAGATCAAATAGGGTATCTAGCAGAAACTATTGATTGTACTTCTCCACAACCTTACATAATAAATTATATTTCTACAATAGCTGATAACGGAGGGCTTTTTAAATATGTAAGTGAACATTCCCTAATAACTTCTAAATCAGCTTTAGAAAATGCATTAAAAGCTGGAGCTACATTAGATGAAGTTAATGAGGCGGTCTGTATGGAAAATAACAGAATGGATTTAGGGAAAAATAATAAAGGAGTAACTAAAGATGACTAGTTCTACTTATGCTAAAGCATGTGCAGAAGTGATTGAAGTAATAAAACACTTTCCAATTGAAGAATATGAAAAAATACCTAAAGAGAAAATTGATTTTTATAAAAATAATATGGATAAAAATTACTATTTTTCAATAAATCCTAAATTAAATATAGAAAAACAGAATATATCTCCTGAAGCTAATGCAATTATAGTAAATTTATATCAGGAGTATTTTGCAACAGATGAACAAAAAATAAAAATAAAGGAAATATTAGAATTAAACCAAAGAAAGGTAGAACAAGAAAAAAGAAATAAATATAATCCAAACGATATTTTTAGGGAAAAAGATAAAGATGAAAAAAATCTTGTAAAGCCTCTAAAAAATAGTAATAACATGGCATTAATAAAACATAAAGAATCAGTTTTTACAAAATTAAAGAAGTTTATATTTAAAATATTAAATATTAGCAAAGATTAGGCAGATAATTGTGAAGGTTATCTGCTTTTGTGATATAAATCATTAGATGGTTTTTATCCATTAGTGTGTCGGAAACTACAGCTCATCAAGATGTAGTTGTTACATACAAAAATATAACATAAGTTAGCTTTGTTTAACTTTGGTATTTTACTATTCAGACATAACATCATTACAAAATATTGGATAAAATTTAAATCTCTCATAAGAAAAAAGCAGAGTAGGAGAGAGGGCTAGACTATAAAACATTAAATTAAAGATTTCTTAATATTATAAAAAAATTATCCCTATAATTCTACGATGTAAAAAATTCTATATAAAATATTTATAAAACAAAATCATAAAATATAAAATATAATTTAAAATAAAATTAAAATTAAAATAAAATTTTGAAATTTGCAATTTTTTAAATTAAGATTTTAATTTTGCGCAATGTGAAATTTATAATAATTTTATACAAACAAAAAAATTCAAACCGAACATTTGTATAAAATGATTTTTGATAATATTATATTGCTATAATCAATAATTATTTTATAAATTTTTAAGAATTGAATTTAATTACTAAAATAATAACATTATTTATAAATCAGACACTCCAAAATCGTTTTTAAGGCATTTTTATATAAAGTCAAACAAGTTATATGTTTAAAATTTAAAACCTAAATATATAATTTATAAGAAATATTATATAAAGCTAGTGAAATATTGATAAATCAGGTATTTCTAAAATATGCAAAAAATGGTCAAAAAAACGACGCACGAGAATCGATTTTAAGGCGTTTTTATTTCAAAGGCATATAGTTTGTTATTGCAAAAATACGGCAAATATAGTGATTTGAAGATTTTAGAGATTTTTGTAAAATTTTAATATAAAAAATAATTTGAATATAAAATTATAAAGAATAAATTATAAAATCAGTTAAGATTCAATTATGAATTGAAATAAGATAAAAAAATCTGGGGCAAGACTAACATTATTACAATATTAAATATATAAAGTAATAACATTAGTCAAACGATATTTGATAGCAAGCTGTAAGAGTGTTGTAAGTAAAGTGGTTGTAAGGCATTAAATGGTATGCCTATATATTTTACTCCTACGCCTTATTGCGCAAAACTTTGATTTTGTGCAATGTTGTATTTTTAAAAATATATAGATTAGTGCTTCTCTCTTCTCATTAATCTACATATTTTTAAAAACATTTTATTTATTATCTTTAAAGAAATATTTCATTCTTTCTATAAATTCTTCATTAGATTTTGTAGCAATTATTTGATCAATTAGTTGTTCTGTCATTTCTTGTACAGACATATTTGCCATTGCTTTTCTTAAAGCAAATACAGTTTCTAATTCTTCTTTTGATAATAGTAAATCTTCTCTTCTTGTTCCAGATTTATTTATATCTATAGCTGGGAAAATTCTCTTCTCAGATAGTTTTCTATCTAGATGAACTTCCATGTTACCTGTTCCTTTAAATTCTTCAAATATAACATCATCCATTCTACTACCTGTATCTACTAGGGCTGTTGCAAGAATTGTTAAGCTTCCTGCATCTTCTGTATTTCTAGCAGCTCCAAAGAATCTTTTTGGTTTATGTAAAGCACTAGGATCAAGTCCTCCAGATAATGTTCTTCCTGATGTTGGTATTACTAAGTTATATGCTCTTGCTAAACGAGTTATACTATCCAACAATATTACTACATCTTTATTTTGCTCTGTTAGTCTTTTAGCTCTTTCTAGAACCATTTCTGCTACTTTAACATGATGTTCTGGAAGTTCATCAAATGTAGAATATATAACATCTCCTTTAATAGATCTTTTCATGTCTGTAACTTCTTCTGGCCTTTCATCTATTAGTAGAACTATAAGCTCAATATCAGGGTTATTTGTTGTAATACTGTTTGCTATTTTCTTCAAAATAGTTGTTTTTCCTGCTTTTGGTGGAGCAACTATCATTCCCCTCTGCCCTTTTCCTATTGGAGATAATAAATCCATTAATCTCATTGTATATTCATTTGGAGTAGTTTCTAATTTTATTCTTTTATTAGGATATATTGGTATTAAATCATCAAAAGAACGCCTTTTCATAGCTTTTTCTGGATGTTCTCCATTTACTTCTCCTACATATATCAGTGCTGGAAATTTTTCGCCTTCTTTTGGAGTTCTTTTAATTCCTTTAACAACATCACCTGTATCAAGTCTAAAACGTTTAATTTGCACCGGTGATATATATACATCTTTTGGTGTAGGTAAATAGTTGTCACCTCTTAAAAAGCCGTATCCATCTGGTAAAACTTCTAGAATTCCCTCTACAAATTCATCTCCTTCGTTTGTTAATTTATATCCTCCTGAAATCGTAGAAGAACTTCTTTCCTCCTTTTTTATTTCTTCAGCTGGTGCTGTATTTGTTTCTTTAGATAAAATTTCTAGCAAATCTTCTTTTTTTAATTTTGAAATGTTTTTAACCCCTTTCTCTTTTGCCATGTCTTTTAATTCCGTAAGTGTTAGCCCCTCAAAATTCATAATTAAGCCCCCTAATATTTTATTAATTTATATAATTTAAAATCACTTGGAAATTTATTATAAGAATCTAAAAAAAATAGAAATTTATAAAGTAGGCTTTATTTCAAAAGCCTACTACTTGTTATTTAGTCTTGTCTATATATACTCTCTCATTTGGTAAATACATGTCTAGCTTTTCTCTAGCAACTTCTTCAATATATTCTTTTGAATTAATATTATCTCTTTTTGTTGTTAAAGATTCTTGATATGCTAATTGTTTATTTATTTGCTCTGTATAATATTCATTAGTATTTTTATATGAATTTAAAGTTTTTTGTTGACCTATAAAAATATACAATACATAAGCGAAAATTGCTATAAATAATAAATTTTTATAGATTTTTTTTGATTTTAAAAGTTTTTTCATCAGTAATTATCTCCAATTTATCCATAAAATATGTAAATTCAATACTTATAATATATATTTCAACAAAATTAAGTGAAATCCTTCTTAAATTCATTTTTTTTCTTTTTATTGTGCAAAGATATAAATTTTTTCTTAAAATTTGACAAAGTTTTTCTTATATTAATAAATATAAATGTTATCGGAGTTAATAGTACTTTTCTTATAAATTTAAAAGTATATTTTATAGGAATAACAAAAATATATTTAAATATTTGCTTTATTATTTTTACAATAAATAAATTTACTTTTATAAAAATTTTGCTAAATAATAGCATATACAATGCTACTCCGAAAATTATTCCTAAAAATATGTATGCTCTTAGTTCTCCATTATTAAATCTAAAAATTGAATATAAAAGAATTAGTCCTGTAAAAATCCAAAAAAGTATATCTTGCAAGTTTGTTCTAAAATCTGATGTTTTGAATGATTTTCGCATAATTCTAAAAACGTCGAATAGAATTCCAATAATTAATCCATTAAATATAAAAATTAAAAATATGTATGCTTGATTATTCAATATCTCACCTTATTTTATTTAAATATTTTTCCTATTAAGGAGCCGCCTTTTTTATCTGCTGATTTTTCGGAATATGATAGATTGAATATATCTCCTTCAACTACAACTTCCGATGTGTCTATACTTAATTTATTAATTCTTAAATTTTCGCCTTTTACATTTAAAAGGCCTAGCTCAGTTTCAACTATTACTATTTGATCATCAAAGCTTAAAACATCTAGAACTCCAGAAATACTTAACTTTTCCCTGTTTTCTAAAACTAAATTTTGAATTACATTTGTGTTTAGTGTTTTTCTTTCTTCTATTGCCATAATATCTACCTCCTAATAAATCTTGGTACATAAATATATATATTCAGGTCTTGTCTAATTTAGAACGATAAAAACAAAAAAGAAGAGATTTAAAAATCTCTTCTTTAAAATTAAATAATCAAATTTCTAATGTCTAAAATGTCTCATTCCTGTAAATATCATAGTCATTCCATATTCATTACATTTATCTATTGATTCTTGGTCTCTTTTTGCTCCTCCTGGTTGTATTATAGCTGTTATTCCTGCTTCATGTGCTGCTTCTACACAGTCCGAAAATGGGAAAAACGCATCTGATGCAAGTACTGCACCTTTTGTTATGCCTTCGCCTATTAATTCATTTGCGTGTTCTATTGATTGCTTTGTTGCCCAAATTCTATTTACTTGACCTGGTCCAATTCCTATTGATTGTTTATCTTTTCCAAGTGCTATTCCATTTGATTTAGTATATTTTACTATTTTCCAAGTAAATAACATATCTTCTAATTCTTTATCTGTTGGTTTTCTATCAGTTACTACTGTGTAATCGTCTAATAACTTAGAATCTATAGTTTGAAGTATTATTCCTCCATTTATTTTTTTAATATCATAAGAACCTTCTGGTTGTTTTACAGTAATGCTTGGTAATAAAAGTAATCTTAAATTTGGCTTTTGTTTTAATATTTCTAATGCTTTTTCTTCATAAGATGGTGCAACGATAACCTCTAAAAAGATTTCCTTCATTTCGTTTGCCATTTTTTCTGTTATCTCTCTATTAGCGACTACTATTCCACCAAATATTGATGTTTTGTCTGCTTCAAATGCTTTTTTCCAAGCTTCATAAATATCTGTACTACTACCTACTCCACATGGATTTCCATGTTTACATGCTACAACTGTTGGCTCGTCAAATTCTTTTAATAATTCCAAAGCTCCATTCGTGTCGTTTATATTGTTAAATGATAATTCTTTTCCGTTTAATTGTTTTGCAATTGTTAGAGAACCTTCGCATTTTCCAATTTCTTTATATAAAGCTCCTATTTGATGAGGGTTTTCTCCATATCTCATTTCTTGAACTTTTTCATACGTTAGAGTAAGTTCTTGAGGTAAACTTTCATCTTTTCTTTCTTGTTTTAAGTAATTACAAATCATCGCATCATAACTTGCTGTATGCTCAAAAACTTTATTCATTAAATAGAATTTTGTGTCTAAAGAAACTCTTCCATTTTCTTTTAATTCTGTTAAAATTTTTTCATAATCTTTTGGATCTGTTATTACTGTAACATCTTGATAGTTTTTAGCAGCACTTCTAAGCATTGTAGGGCCACCTATATCTATATTTTCAACTGCTTCTTGTCTTGTTACACCTTCTTTTAATATTGTTTGCTTAAATGGATATAAATTAACTACAACAAAATCTATTGTGTCTACATTTAATTGTTTTAATTGCTCCATATGTTTTGGATTGCTTCTCATAGCTAAAATTCCTGCATGTACCTTTGGATGAAGAGTTTTTACTCTTCCATCTAGACATTCTGGAAATCCAGTTAAATCTGAAATTTCAATAGCTTTAACGCCTTCTTCTTTTAGTTTTTTATATGTACCACCAGTTGAAATTATTTCGATACCTAATTCTTCTAATTCTTTTGCAAATTCTACAATTCCTGTTTTATCAGAAACACTAATTAACGCTTTCAATACAAACAACCTCCTATTATTTTTTACTCCATTTTAAGTAACTTTCCATAAAGCCATTTAAATCTCCGTTCATTACAGCCTCAACATTTCCAACTTCATAATTTGTTCTATGATCTTTTACCATTGTATATGGGCAAAATACATATGAACGAATTTGGCTTCCCCATGCGATATCTTTTTGTACACCTTTTAAATCTTCTATCTTTTCCTTTTGTTCTCTTTCTTTTAATTCTAGAAGTTTGGACTTTAACATTCTCATAGCTGTTTCTTTGTTTTGAACTTGTGATCTTTCTGATTGGCAAGAAACTACTATATTTGTTGGAATATGTGTGATTCTAACTGCGGAGTCAGTTTTATTTATGTGTTGACCTCCTGCTCCGTGATGCTCTATATGTGTCTATTCTTAAATCATCTGGATTTATATCTAATACAATATCTTCTGATATTTCTGGCAATACTTCTAAAGAAGCAAATGAAGTATGTCTTCTGCCTCCACTATCAAAAGGAGAAATTCTTACTAGTCTATGTACTCCCATCTCCCCTTTTAAATATCCATACGCGTATTCGCCCGAAATTAAGAATGTAACACTTTTTATTCCGGCTTCATCACCTTCTAGGTAATCTAATTCTTTTACGGCGTAATTGTTATTAGAAGCCCATTTTGAATACATTCTGTATAGCATTTGGACCCAATCTTGTGATTCTGTTCCCCCTGCTCCTGGATGAAGTGTAAGTATTGCATTATTTTGGTCATATTTGCCTGATAATAAAGTTTTTACTTCTAATTCATTTATTTCTTTTTCTAGCTTTTTAGTACTTTTTACAACTTCTAGCTCTAATTGTTCATCTGGCTCATTAATTAGTAATATAGTCATTTCATTTATATTATCTAATTCTTGTTCTAGTTTTTTATATGTTTCAACTTCATTTTCTAACCTTTTTAATTTTGTAATTATTGGTGTAGAAAGTGCTGGATTATTCCAAAAGTTAGGTTCGTTAACTTTTGTTTGAAGTTCTTTTATTTCTAATTGAATTTTAGATATGTCAAAGTGAATCACCAATCTTTTTTAAATTTTCTTTTAGTGCTGTAATTTTAAATTTGTTTTCTTCTAACTCTAACATAATTCACTCTCCATTCTAGTCTTTCAATTTATTATTTAAATAGTCCAATAATCCTTCTGGCATTTTTATTGTACACTTAACATCATCAGTTTTATAGAAACAATAATCCTTTATTTCATCTTGTAAATATAATTCTACTCCATTTTGTAAATTAATTTTTACATCTGTTTTTATTCCTAAACTTTTTGAAGTGTCGTCTTGTTCTAATGATATATTTTTACATATATCTAAAAGTTCATTTATATCTTTTTTTCTTTTTATTTCTACTGTTTTTTCTAGCTCGCCATTTTCATTGTATTTCTCTATTGTTATATTTTTAGTATCATATCTGTTATCAGATGTGTTGTTGTGTGCAACAGCAAAATATATTGAAAGCCCAATTATTATAAGTGCTACTATTCCTGCTACAAGATAAATTATAGTGTTTTTTTTCATTGTTAATGCCTCCTTAATTTTTTATTCATAATCTACAACATTAATCCAATTGCTTAAAAATTCTTGTTCTTCTTCTTTTCCTTTAGTCATTTGAGTTGCTGCAACTATTGGTATCCATCTTTGAATATTTGCTTTTGTTATACCAGATTTTTCTGAAAATAGATTGATATATTTTTCTGCTAATTCGCTTTTTCCTTCTATAGAAAATAGTAAGAATGTTCTAGCTGCATCTGCCGAAGCATTCCCTTGTGTTACGTGTGACCAGTCTATTACATATACTTCACCATTTTCTTTTATAATTACATTGCTTGGATTAAAATCTCCATGGCATAATTTTGTATGATTTTTCATTCCTTCTAGTCTTTGCATTAGTTCATATTTTGTATTTTCATCTATATTTATTGCATTGCTTAATTTTCTTCTGAATTTATCTTTTATTCTGTTTAGTAAAGGAACTGAGTTTGATAATATTTTTATTTGAGTATCAACAAAAAGATTTAAATACTCTTCTTCTTTTTCTGAGTGTTCTTCCATTAGTTTATTAAGAGGTGTACCTTCAATGTGTTCTGAAACTAATCCCCATCTGCCATCTATTCTTGTTACTTCTAGTAGTTTAGGTACATTTAAAGCTGTTCCCTCCTCTACTCTGGCTTGATTTAAAGCTTCATTAAGTATATCTGCTTTTGAGTAGTTTTCTACAAATAATTTAATAGTTTTATCACTATCTTTATAAACAGTTTTGGTTTTTCTTTCTGCTATTGGATTATCTAGATTATAATGCATATTTATCATCCTTTCTTTTGAAATTATTCTTTTCCATAATAAGCTTTTAGATACATTTCTTTTATTTCACTTATTAATGGGTATCTTGGGTTTGCTCCTGTACATTGATCGTCAAATGCTTGTTCTGACATTTCATCTAATCTATCCAAGAAATCTTTTTCATCAATGCCATAATCTTTAATAGTTTTCTTAATTCCTATTTTTTCTTTTAATTCATTAATTGCTTTTATTAGGTTATTCAAGCTTTCTTCATCATTTGCTCCACCAAGTCCTAAAGCTTCTGCAACTTCTGCATATCTTCTTAAAGTATGTGGATGGTCATATTGTGGGAATGTTCCCATTTTTGTAGGTACTTCAGCACTATTAAATTTTAAAACATAGTCAATCATTAATGCGTTTGCAATTCCATGAGGTATATGATGAAAAGCACCAAGTTTATGTGCCATAGAATGGCATACACCTAGAAACGCATTTGCAAAAGCCATACCAGCCATTGTAGCTGCATTTGCCATTTTTTCTCTTGCTTCTGGGTCATTTGCTCCGTTTTCATAAGCTCTTGGTAAATATTTAAATATATTCTTTAAAGACTCAATAGCTAGTCCATCTGTATATTCAGTAGCCATCATTGAAGCATAAGCCTCCAAGCAGTGTGTAACAGCGTCTATACCAGATGCTGATGTTAATCCTTTTGGAGCATTCATCATCATATTACAATCAACTATTGCCATTTTTGGTAATAATTCATAATCTGCTAAAGGATATTTTGTTCCTGTTTTTTCATCTGTTATAACTGCAAAAGGTGTAACTTCTGAACCAGTACCTGCTGATGTTGGAACTGCTATAAAATAAGCTTTTTCACCCATTTTAGGGAATGTGTAAACTCTTTTCCTTATATCCATAAATCTCATTGCCATGTCTAAGAAGTCAACTTCTGGATGTTCATACATAACCCACATAATTTTACCAGCATCCATTGCACTACCACCACCAACAGCAATTATTGCATCAGGTTTAAATTCATTCATTGCTCTTGTTCCTTCTATTGCACAAGCAAGTGTTGGATCTGGTGCTACATTTGAAAATGTTGTATGTGCTATTCCTAATTCATCTAATTTATCTGTTATTGGTTTTGTATAACCATTTTCAAATAAGAATGTATCTGTTACTATAAATACTTTTTTCTTATCCATTACATTTTTTAATTCTTCTAAGGCTACAGGTAAGCAACCTCTTTTTATATATACCTTCTCAGGTGCTCTAAACCAAAGCATATTTTCTCTCCTTTCGGCAACTGTTTTTATATTTAATAAATGTTTTATTCCAACGTTTTCTGATACTGAGTTTCCTCCCCAAGAACCACAACCAAGTGTTAAAGATGGAGCTAATTTAAAGTTGTATAAGTCTCCTATTCCTCCTTGTGATGATGGAGTATTTATAAGTACCCTACAAGTTTTCATATTGCTATAAAATTCTTCTATTTTTTCTTTTTGTGTAAGTGTATTTATATATAATGATGAAGTATGTCCTAATCCTCCATCTGCTATAAGTTGTTTTGCTTTAGCTAAAGCATCTTCAAAATCTTTTGCTTTATACATTGCTAAAACTGGTGATAATTTTTCGTGTGCAAATTCTTCTGATAGGTCTACACTTTCTACTTCACCTATTAGTATTTTTGCTGTTTCTGGTACTTCTACTCCTGCAAGTTTAGCAATATTATAAGCAGATTGTCCAACTATTTTTGCATTTAATGCACCATTTATAATTATTGTTTTTCTTACTTTTTCTATTTCTTCACTATTTAATATATAGCAACCTCTTTTTGCAAATTCTGCTTTTACTGCGTCATATACTTTATCTAATACAATTACAGATTGTTCAGAAGCGCATATCATACCATTATCAAATGTTTTTGAATGTATAATTGAGTTTACTGCTAATATAATATCAGCACTTTCATCTATAATTGCTGGTGTATTTCCTGCACCAACTCCAAGTGCTGGCTTTCCACTTGAATAAGCAGATTTAACCATGCCAGGTCCACCTGTTGCTAATATTGTATCTACTGATTGCATTAATGTATTTGTAAGTTCTAGTGAAGGAACATCTATCCATCCTATAATTCCTTCTGGAGCTCCCGCTTTTACTGCTGCTTCTAGAACAACTTTTGCAGCCGCTATTGTTGAAGCTTTAGCTCTTGGATGAGGGCTTATTATAATTCCATTTCTTGTTTTTAAACAAATTAATGTTTTGAATATTGCTGTTGATGTTGGGTTTGTTGTTGGTATAACTGCCCCAATTACTCCAATTGGTTCTAACACTTTTTTTATGCCATAATAGTTATCTTCTTCAACAACTCCAACTGTTTTTTCATTTTTGTATTTGTTATAAATATATTCAGCAGCATAATGATTTTTTATAATTTTGTCTTCTACTACTCCCATACCAGTTTCTTCTACTGCCATTTGTGCAAGAGGTATTCTTGCTTGATTTGCTGCAATTGCAGCAGCTTTAAAGATTTGGTCAACCTTTTCTTGTGAAAATTTTGAGAATTCTTCTTGTGCTTTTCTAACTCTTGTAATCGTATTTTGTAAACTCTCAATACTATCTACGACTTCATATTTTTCAGCCATTTTTTGCCTCCTTAAAATTGTTTATAATATAACTATTAGTATATCTCAAATTTATATAATAATATACTTTTTAACCGATTACATATTAACATATACATACTTCTTTTTCAATATTTTTTTTGCATATTTAAACTAAAAAATAATAAAAAACAAGCCAATAAATATCGACCTGTTTACTCATATTTAAATAATACTTTAGCCTTGCCATCTTTAACGTTAATCTCACTAATTGCACCATTTACTATTGTTAAGCAAGGTGCTTTATGAGAAATATCTGCATCATAAATAACTGGGATATTAAGCCCTTTTAATATGCTATCTTCTAAACATGATTTTACATCATAATCGTAGCACGATACATCAACTCCAAATCTTCCAAAAACTATTCCTTTTGTATATTTAAAGTATCCTAATTCGTTCATTTTCCATAATACTCGAATAGTTTCTTCTTTTGATAATTCGCAATTATCAAAATACCAAATTATTCCGTCATTTTTGTATTTTTCATTAAAGTCATTTATTCCGTCATATTTGGTTCCAGCAAGAGTTGAAATTATATCAAAACATCCACCTATAATTCTTCCTTTTATAGTTACTGGCTCATCATCCAAGGTTTTCCAATATACTTTTTCTGTTAGATTGTAATTTTCTAAGCCTGTTTTTTTCTCTACATATTCATTTTCGTATAAATCATAATTGTGTTCTTCTTTTAAATTACCTTTTAGGAATTCTAAGAAATTTATTTGACTTTGATGAAGTGTCTCGGATCCAAATGAAGTAAAGTTCTGCCCATAAACAGTTGCAATATCACATTTTGTTGTTATTGGATATAACAATCCTGTTGGGTCAGAAAATCCTGCTATAAATTTAGGATTTTCTTTTATTAAGTCAAAGTCTATATATGGTAATATTTCAACTAAAAATTCTCCACCTGCAGCACAGAAAATCATTTTTATATCTTTATTACTAAACATATCATTTATTTCTTTTGCTCTTTCCTTTGCTGTTGCACTTCTTCCTTTTTCAGATTTTAAAAGATTTTCTGATAAAATCAATTTGTATCCCAATTTTTCTAATGTTTTTTTAGAATTTAGGGATTTATTTATTCTCTCTTCGCAGTCTGCTCCAGCGGATGGAGCAGGAACACCAATGCAATCATTTTCTTTAATGAAACTAGGATATATCAAATTATTCACCTTTCTTTAACACATTATTTACCACAACAATTTTTATATTTTTTACCACTTCCACATGGACATGGGTCATTTCTGCCAACTTTTGGTCCTTCATTCGTAACAGGTGTATGTGAAACTTCTTTTGATTCTTGAGGTGTAGAATTTTTTAATGCATTTACTGCTTGTTCAAGTCCTTGACTTGTTATTTTTACAGTTTGTTTTCTTTCAACATTATTAACTCTATTTATATTTAGTAAAATTTTTACTACGTCATGCTTAATGTCATTAACCATTTTGTCAAACATATCAAATCCTTCAATTCTGTATTGAACTACTGGATCTTTTTGACCATATGCACGAAGACCAATACCGTCTTTTAATTCATCCATTGCATCTATATGATCCATCCATTTTTGATCTACTACTTTTAGCATAACAACTCTTTCAACTTCGCCAATTTCATTTTGTCCAATTTCTTCTGCTTTTTTATCATAATTTTGTAATGCTTTTTCTTTTAATTCATCTGTTATTTCTTGAACATCTAAATGCTTTTTAGATAAAGATTCTAAGTCATTTACATTAAATATTGTTTTTATTTCTTGTAATAATCCTTCTTTATTTACATCTTCTCCATTTCCAACATATTCTTGAATTGTTTCTTCTGCCACGCTATTGATCATGTGTAATATATTTTCGTGAATATTCTCTCCATCTAAAACTTGTTTTCTTTGTTTGTAGATTATTCCTCTTTGAGTATTCATAACGTCATCATATTGAAGTACATGTTTACGAATACTAAAGTTCTTTCCTTCAACTTTCTTTTGTGCTGATTCAACAGCTCTTGAAAGTATTCCCATTTCTAATGGCATATTTTCGTCTGCACCTAATGTATTATATACTGATGTTACCATATCTCCACCAAATATTTTCATTAGGTCATCATCTAGTGCAATATAAAATCTTGATTCTCCTGGGTCTCCTTGACGTCCACTACGTCCACGAAGCTGATTATCTATTCTTCTTGATTCATGTCTTTCTGTACCTATAATTTTTAGTCCGCCTGCGTCTACAACTTTTTGTTTTTCTTCTTTTATTTCATTATCAAATCTTTGTTCTAATTTACTAAAAGTTTCTCTTGCTTTTAATATTTCCTCATCTTCTGTTTCGTTATGTGTTGTTGATTGTTCTATTAATTCTTCTGAAAATCCTTGCTTTTTCATTTCTTGTTTTGCCAAGAATTCACTATTACCGCCAAGCATAATATCAGTACCACGACCAGCCATGTTTGTTGCTATTGTAACGGCACCAAATTTACCAGCTTGTGCAATAATTTGAGCTTCTTTTTCATGGTATTTAGCATTTAATACTTCATGCTTTATTCCCTCTCTTTTTAATATGCTACTTAATTTTTCGGATTTCTCTATTGAAACAGTACCAACTAGCACTGGTTGACCCTTTTCATGGCTTCTTTTAATATCTTCTACTACTGCTCTAAATTTAGCATTTTCATTTTTATATATAACATCATTATTATCAATTCTTATCATTGGTTTATTTGTAGGAATTGATATTACGTCTAAATTATATATCTCTCTAAATTCAGATTCTTCTGTCATAGCTGTACCAGTCATACCTGATAATTTATCATACATTCTAAAATAGTTTTGGAATGTAATTGTTGCAAGAGTTTTAGACTCATTTGCAATTTTAACATGTTCTTTTGCTTCTATTGCTTGATGAAGACCATTACTGTATCTTCTTCCATACATAATTCTTCCTGTAAACTCATCAACTATTAATACTTCTCCATCTTTAACTATGTAGTCAATATCTTTTTTCATAATTCCATGAGCATGTAATGCTTGATTAATATGATGAACTATATCAGAATTATCTAAATCATTTAGATTTTCTAATTTAAAATAATCTTCAGCCTTTTTGATACCTTTTTGAGTTAATGTTGCTGATTTTGCTTTTAAATCTACTATATAATCATATTTTTCATTATCTTCTTCTTGATCAAAATCTTTAATATCTTCTTCTACTAATACTTTTGATTTTAATCTTTTTACAAAATCATCTGCTTGTGAGTATAAAACAGAAGATTCTGCTGCTGTACCAGATATAATTAAAGGTGTACGTGCCTCATCAATTAAGATACTATCTATCTCATCTACAATTGCATAATTTAATGGTCTTTGAACCATATCATTTTTATATATAACCATATTATCTCTTAAATAGTCAAAACCATATTCGTTATTTGTACCATAAGTAATATCACTGTTATATGCTTTTTGTTTTTGTTCACTGTTCATGCCAGCAATTACAAGTCCAACAGATAGTCCTAAAAACTTATATAGTTTTCCCATCCATTCACTATCTCTTTTTGCTAAGTAATCATTTACAGTTACAACATGAACACCTTTTCCTGTTAGTGCATTTAAATATACAGGAAGTGTTGCAACTAAAGTTTTACCTTCACCAGTTTTCATTTCTGCAATTCTTCCTTGATGAAGAATAATTCCACCTATCAACTGAACATCAAAATGACGCATACCTAAAACTCTTTTAGAAGCTTCTCTAACTACTGCAAAAGCTTCTGGTAATATATCATCTAAAGTTTCTCCTTCATTTAACCTTTTTTTGAACTCTTGTGTCTTACCTGTTAGTTCTTCATCAGAAAGTTTTGATATTTCTGGCTCTAGTCCATTTATTTTATCTACTATTGGCATTACTCTTTTTACTTCTTTTTCACTATATGTGCCAAAAATTTTGCTAAATAAACCCATTTAATTTCCTTCTTTCAATTAATGTGTATGATGTGGCAAACTGAGTTTACCATACATTTAAATAATATATCATGAACTGTAATATATTGCAAGAATTTAACATAGAATTTAATTAGATAAATTGAAAGGACTGATATCATGTTTGTATGGAATATTAAATTAAATGGAAAAAAACTAGTAAAGATATTTCTTGTTATTATAGCAATTGCAATAACAATATATTTTGCAATTTCTGCATATATGATTTATAGCAATAGTTTTAAAGTAAAAGATGAAGTAAATAGTTCAAATATGATTAATATTTCTACTAATAACTATACTAACATTTTAAAGTCTGTGCATGATGATATAGATTCCTATGTAGGTAAAGAAATATGTTTTTCTGGTTATGTTTATAGATTACTAGATTTTAAAGAAACAGAGTTTGTTCTTGCACGAGATATGCTAATTAGTTCAGATATGCAAACATTAATAGTTGGGTTTTTATGTGATTGTAAAAATGCTCAAAATTTTTCTGATAATTCTTGGGTTGAAATAAAAGGTGAAATTACAAAAGGTTCATATCATGGTGATATGCCCATAATTAAAATAAAAGAAATCAAACAAATAGAAAAGCCAAAAGATAATATATATGTATATCCCCCTGATGATACTTATGTTCCTACTTCTGCTATGTTTTAAATGAGAGGCACCTGCCTCTCATTATTTTCTATCTAATATAGTTTTAACTATTCCGTTATCTATCATAGTTTCAAATGCATTCTGTAAAATTATTAATACTATTGGGCCAATAAATAGTCCTATTATTCCAGAAAACTTGAATCCTGTATACATTGCTATTAATGTAAATACTGGATGTATTCCAATATTATTTCCAACAACTTTTGGCTCTAGCAGCTGATGCACAACAAGTATTATTACATATAAGGCAAATATTGCAATTCCTAATTTTAAGTCTCCATTTATAGCAGATATAATAGCCCATGGAATCATTACAGTTCCAGATCCAAGTATAGGAAGTGCATCTACAAAACCTATTCCGAAGTGCAGACAAAAAAGGATAAGGAACATTTAAGCCACAAATTTTAAAAATATATAGCCCTATTAATACCTCTATAAAAGATATAAGTATTAATGTAGCTTCAGCTTTTAGGTATCCTCCTAATGTAGCTATTAATTTTTTCAGATGCATTCCAAATTTTTTTACCCATAGTTTTGGAAAATGATGTTCTAGTTGATCTAACATATACAATTTATCTGCACACATAAAATATGTTGAGAGTATTGTAATTACAATGTATATTCCTATTATTGGAAGAAAAGTTATGTTTTGAAGTATTGAAGTTAAAAAATTACTTATCCATTTTGTTAAGAATTCTAAAAAATTACTAGTTGCATTTTGAACTATTGAAATTACTTGCTTTGGTATTTTTACTTTTTCAAAATCTATGTTATTTATATATCTTTGAATTTGAATATATATTTTTTCTATATATATATTCAAACTTTGAAGTAAATTAGAAGACTCTGTAATTAGAGTAATTACTCCCCAACTAATCAAGGCTATTAGAATTGTAAAAATACACACTAAAACAATTATAGCGCTTGTTTTTCTTGTTAATTTTGTTTTATTATTTATAAATTTAATGAGGGGCTCTATTAATAAGGATATAATAAAACCAATTAAAAAAGGCATATAAAATAAAGCTAATTTAAAAGATAAATAAATTGCTACAAGTGTAAGAATCAGTATTAGTACTTTCTTTATAACTTTTGTAAAATAGCTCATATCAACTACCAAAATTTAATCACATCCTTACAATAGCTTGTACTATAATTATATGTAAAATATAGGTAATTATGCACAGAAATTGAAGCTTCACGAAGTGTGAAGTGAAAGGTGAAATTTCACTTCACACCTCACACTTCATTTTAGTTTAAAAATATCTTGGCCTTGGTGGTGGTCCCATTGGAGGTCTTGGTGGTCTATTAGGTGGTGGCATTCCTGGCCCTGGACCCATTGGTGGTCTTCCTCCTCCTGGTGGAAATGGTGGTCTAACAGGTGGCCTATTAGGTCTTCCCCATTCTCTTAATAATAAAATTCTTATTAAATCTCTAAGTAAAAAATTGTTTTGTCTAGTTTCTCTTGTTTGTTGTTCAGGTTCTTTTGCATTTGGATTTATTACGTCTCCATTTTTTAGTTGAACCTCTGCACGCTGTCCTATTTGTTGGTCTTCTGGTTCAACGTTTCTATATATTTCATCTGTCATTTGTTCTAATAAATCTTTTGTAATTTCACGGTTAGAATTCATATTACAAGTCTTGCACACCATTGGATATATAATTCTATATATTTCTGGATAAAATGCCGTTAAATCTTGTGCTGGTCGTTCTGCAATGGGCATTTCATCTGTATAAGTATACATATCTTCTTGTGCATCTGTATATGTATAGTTTCTTTCTGTGTATGGAGAATATCCAAGTACATTTCTCATGTATTCTTCATAGTTTTGATAATTCATTACTAAACCTCCTTTTTTGCATGTTATATTATATGCAGAAGGTAAATTTTTATTGCAAAAAAACAAAGATTATATTTGATATAATCTTTGTTTTTTGCAATATATTTTAATTTTGAATATAAATACAAATTACAGTTTATTTACTATTTGTTTAAATTTGTTTCCTCTTTCTTCAAAGTTTTTAAACATATCAAAGCTTGCACTTGCTGGTGAAAATAGCACCACATCACCTTTTTTGCTTACTTCTTTTGCTTTATTTACTGCTTCTTCTAATGTATTTACCTTATATATTGGTAGATCTTTTTTTATAAATTTTAATTCATATGTTACTGCACTATATATTTTGTTTGCTGTTTGGCCTAGTAATATTAATGCTCCAACATTTTCTACAATTGGTTTTGCAATTGGTGTATAATCTAAATGCTTATCATATCCACCTGCTATTAGAACTATATTCTCATCAAAAGAATTCAATCCAGCTATTGTTCTTGTTGGGCTAGATGCTATTGAATCATTGTACCATTTTGCTCCATTTATTTCTTTTACAAATTCTAATCTATGTTCTACTCCTGAGAATTCACTTACAGCCTTTTCTTGTATTTCTGGACTCACAAATCTTTTTGTCGCAGCTACTGCAGCACATATATTTTCAGCATTATGTACTCCTCTTAGTTTTATATTTTTAGTATTTACTATATGTCTTCTAAGTCCGTTTTCACAATCTTTTATAATTCCATCATCTAAGATAATACCATTATCAAGTTTTTCTTTACTACTAAAATATACAACATTTCCTTTTGCTTCTTTTGCAAAATTTCTTGTTATATCATTATCATAATTCAATACAAGTAAATCACTTTCATTTTGCATTTTGAATATATTTGCTTTTGCTTCTTTATATTCATCGTAAGATTTATGTATATCTAAGTGATTTGGTGTAACATTTGTAATTACCGCAATCTGTGGGCTTACTTTCATTGTCATTAATTGAAAACTGCTTAGTTCTAACACAACATAGTCTTCTGGCTTCATATCTTTTATTTTTGTAAATAGTGGAATTCCAATGTTTCCACCTAGATAGCAATTCAATCCTTTTTCTTTTAAAATTTGATATATTAATGATGTAGTTGTTGTTTTTCCGTCGCTTCCTGTTATGCCAATGGTTGTACCTGGACACATTTCCAATACTAGTTCTATTTCAGAAGTAAGTAATGCACCTCTTTTTACTTCTGCTTCTATTTGAGGTGTATCTGGCCTACAAGAAGGGCTTCTGAATATTACATCAAATCCTACTAGTTTATTTAAATAGTTTTCTCCAAAGAAAAATTTTAGTTTGTATTCATAAATTTTGTCCAATATAGTTTTATCTAAGCTTTCTGCATCTTTATTATTGAACAATGTTATATTTGCTCCTAATTTATATAATTCATCTATTAAAGGAATATTGCTTACTCCTAAGCCAATTATTGCAACTTTTTTTCCTTTTATGTAATTATTAAATTCTTCTAATTTCTTATTTACAAATTTCATAAAATCTCTCCTTTATATTTTTTATTACATCCTGTTTTTTTTCCAATTTGTTTTCTCCTATTGGATTTACAGTATAATCAAAATATTTATTTTCTTCTCTATTGTATATTGAAAAATATACTGTATTTAATTCATCACTATTATTTTTTAAATCTTTTTTTCCTAATTGTCCTGTAATTCCAATTCCCCAGTCTGATTTTGCAAAATTTGAAATAGTTTTTGCCATTTCTTTTGCTACGTTTGTGCTATATACAGTATATTCATCTATTATTTTTTTGTTTACTCCAAAGTATTCTTTCCATTCGTTTGAGTATGTTACAAGTCCTAAACTAAAAATATTACTTGATCCATCTATGTTAGTTATTTCACTTGCAAGCATTCCTCCTGTGCATGATTCCATGCATGAGATTGTTTGATTTTTGCTTTCTAAAATTTTTATTATTTTTTCCATGTTTTTACCTCTTTTGAATTATATACCAAAAAGTTTAATTAAACAATTTTTATTGGAATATTTTTTGTATTTTCGAAAATAATATTAATGTAAAATTAATTTGGAGGTGTTTTTTTCTATGTCAAAGAAAAATAAAGAAAATAAGCAAAATAAAGAAAATAAAAACAACAATAAGAATGAAAGAATAGACAATAACAGCAATAATTGTAGATAGTTAAAATAAAAGGAACTTCACTTTTGGGTGAAGTTCCTTTTATTTTAACTGAAAAATTTAATTAAATCTTTCAAAAGTTTTTGGTATGGAATCCACTTGTCTATAAACTCTTGAGGAGTATATAGTGCATAGCATCCTGACCAAAACGGAACGATGTACCTTCCTCCTGACGGTCTAGATTCATAGTCCAACTTGCATCCTTCTTCTGTTAAGAAAACGCATCTGCCTATGTTTCCATAAGCTACATAACCTTCATTTTCGTTTGCTGCCCTCAAAAAATATATGGGCTCATCCAATTTGTTGTAAAAGCTACCTAAATGTTCCAATCTATCAATGGACATTTTTCTTTCTTTTATTTCTTTTACAATGTTTTCAAACGTCATATTCAAGTCTTCAGGAAAGTGACTACAGCCACACTTTTTGCAGCACCTTCCTCCGCATTCTTTACACATTCCCGGATTTGAAGTTTTTTCTTTGATCCACCGCTTATCAGTTGTCATAAATAATCACTCCTTATAAGTTTTTTATCCTTGCTTATTCTATTATAAAGTTTACATATAGTCAATATTTATGGCAACTATTCTAAATATTTTTTTAGAAATTTTCCTGTATATGACCTATCATTTCTAATTATTTGTTCTGGTGTTCCTGTTGCAATTATCTCTCCTCCATTGTCTCCACCTTCTGGTCCTAAGTCTATAATATAGTCTGCTGTTTTTATTAAATCTAAATTATGTTCAATTACTACAATAGTGTTTCCAGTATCTACTAGTCTTTGCAAAATATCTACTAGTTTATGAACATCTGCTATATGAAGTCCTGTTGTAGGTTCATCTAATATATATAAAGTTTTTCCTGTTGGTCTTTTAGAAAGTTCTGTTGCCAACTTAATTCTTTGTGCTTCTCCTCCTGAAAGTGTTGTTGATGGTTGTCCAAGTTTAATATAACCAAGTCCTACATCATATAATGTTTGAATTTTTTGTTTTATTTTAGGTACATTTGCAAAAAATTCCAAAGCTTCTTCCACTGTCATTTCTAGTATATCTGATATGCTTTTCCCTTTATATTTTACTTCTAATGTTTCTTTATTATATCTTTTTCCTTTACATACCTCGCATGGCACATAAACATCTGGCAAGAAATGCATTTCTATTTTTAGAACTCCATCACCTTGGCACGCCTCGCATCTTCCACCTGAAACATTAAAACTAAATCTTCCCTTTTGATATCCTCTTAATTTTGCTTCATTGGTATTTGCGAATATATCTCTTATATAATCAAACACTCCAGTATATGTTGCTGGATTAGAACGAGGAGTTCTACCAATTGGAGATTGATCTATATTTATTATTTTGTCTATATTTTCTACCCCAACTATTTCTTTACATTTTCCGCCTTTTTCTGATGAACCATATAATTTTTTTGCTAAATTTTTATATAGTACTTCATTTATAAGCGAACTTTTTCCAGAACCCGAAACACCTGTCACACAAGTGAATACACCTAGTGGTATTTTTACATCTAGATTTTTAAGATTATTTTCTTTTGCACCTTTAATTGTAATAGAAACTGGTTTTGCTTTTCTTCTTTTTTTAGGTACTGGTATTTTCTTTCTTCCACTTAAATACTGTCCAGTGATAGAATCTGGAATATTTTTTATCTCTTCGGCTGTTCCTTGAGCTATTACGTTTCCTCCATGAACTCCTGCACCTGGTCCTATATCTATTACCATATCTGCAGCATACATTGTATCCTCATCATGCTCTACTACAATTACAGTATTTCCTAAATCTCTTAATCTTTTTAATGTTGCTAAAAGTTTATTATTATCTCTTTGATGTAATCCAATACTTGGTTCATCTAATATATATAGCACTCCTGTTAATCCTGAACCTATTTGTGTTGCTAAACGAATTCTTTGTGCTTCTCCTCCTGACAATGTTCCTGCTGATCTAGAAAGTGTTAAATATTCCAAGCCTACATCTATTAGGAATTGAAGCCTTGCATCTATTTCTTTCAAAATTTGCTCTGCTATCATTTTTTTCGTTTTGCTTAATTGCAAGTCATTTAGGTATTTTTTTATTTTATTTATTGGCATATCTGTTAATTCTTGAATATTCTTTGTGCCAACAGTTACAGCTAAACTTTCTTTTTTTAATCTTGCTCCATTACAGCTATCACAATGACTGTTACTCATATACATTTCGTAAAAGTCTCTCATACCTTGTGATTTTGTTTCTCTGTAACGTCTATCTAGTGTTGGTATTACACCTTCAAATGGTGCTGTAAACTTTCTTGTTCCTGCAGCTGACTGATATTCAAAATCTATTTCTTCTGTTCCTGTTCCATATAGTATTTTATTCAAAAATTCCTTTGGTAATTTTTTTATTGGAACATCTTTTATTTTTACACCATAATGTTTTGCAATACTTTCAAAATACATTTTAGCCATAGTATCGCCTTTTTTCATAGTACTAGCTCCAAATGCTTTTACGCCATCATATAATGTTTTATTTTTATCAGGAATTATTAAGTCTTCATCCATTTTCATTAAATATCCAATCCCTAAACATTCTGGACATGCTCCAAATGGATTGTTAAAAGAGAACATTCTTGGAGACAATTCTTCAAAACTAATATTACAATCTGGACATGCATAGTTTTGGCTATATAAAACATCTCTAGTTTCTGTTGTTCCCCCTATCCCAACAAGTACAAGGTTATTTGCATATTTAAATGCAGTTTCAACGCTTTCTGTTAGTCTACTTCTAATATCATCTTTTATAACTAATCTATCTACAATTATGTCTATATTATGTTTTTTCTTTCTATCTATTTCTATGTCGTCTGTTAATTCATAAATTTGGCCATCTACTCTTACTCTAACAAATCCTTCTTTACTAAAGTCCTCTAAAAGTTTTGTGTACTCTCCCTTTCTACCTCTTACTACTGGAGCAAAAACTTGTATTTTTGTTCCTTCTTCTAACTCCATAAGAGAATCTACAACTTGGTCTATTGTTTGCTTTTCTATCTTTTTACCACAATTAGGACAATGTGGTACACCAATTCTTGCATATAGCAAACGAATGTAATCATATATTTCTGTTACTGTTCCAACTGTAGAACGTGGGTTTTTAGAAGTCGTTTTTTGATCTATTGATATTGCTGGAGATAGTCCCTCTATTAACTCTACATTTGGCTTTTCCATTAAGCCTAAGAATTGTCTTGCATAACTAGATAAGCTCTCTACATACCTTCTTTGACCTTCTGCATATAATGTATCAAAAGCAAGAGAAGATTTTCCGAGAACCAGAAAGTCCTGTTATTACAACTAATTTATCTCTTGGAATTGTTAAATTTATATTTTTTAAGTTATGCTCTTTAGCACCTTTTATTATTATACTATCGTTCATCTCTCGTATCCTCATTTCTATTTTTTTGAATTAAATATTGATTTAATCTATCAAGTCCATCTATTATTCCTTCTATGTCAGTGCTTTCACTAGTAAAAGTTGCTATTTTTTTAACTGTTTTTCTGCTGTTATCTGGGCAAATAGAGTATCCTCTAGAATTCTTTCTAATATAATCTATTGCTCTAAAATCGTTCCTTCCATTGCCTGCATATATGCAAAAATCTAAATTATTAATTCCTCTAATCCATTTTTCTACATATTCTAGTTTTCCTTGTGCTGCAATGTCATAAGCATCTTTTGTTGCTCTTTCAGGAAATGGAGCGATTCGATCATAAGTATTTTCTTCTTGACTTATTCCTGCAGGATAGCTGGCAGTTGCACCTTGAATGTCTCTTATAAATGTTCTTTTTTCTCTATTATATTTTGCTATATATGTATCAAGTTTATCTAAAACTTCATTCATAATATTTAAAGGTATAGGAGATAGTAAATGTAAATAGACTGTTGATTTAGTAGTTTGTTGTATTTTATTTATTTGGTCAAAAAATCTAAAAAGTTTTCTAGCATCTAGAGTACCATTTTTTTCATTTAATAGTGTTCCTTCTAAATCACAGAACATTAAAATAGCTTTATTATTCATAAAATCCCTCTTTTCAGCTAACCTTAATTTGAAAGCGATATTAACATAAATATTTTATCATAATTTGCTTGTATTTTCTACAATTTTACTTATAATTTGACAAATTTGTTGATTTGTTTTACATAATGTGTTAGAATTTTAGTATGGCATTTATTTATAGCATTAATTACTTTTATTGCTTAAAGTTGCCAAAAACTAGTGTAGGTATCATTTTTTAAGGAGTGATAATTTGTATAATTATCCAAGCCGTCAAGAAAAGCGGCAATCTAAATTTTATCAACTTGCAGAAGATGGAGTCTTAGAATACGCAGGCGCTATCCTCTACACGTCAGAAATCAAGAATTTGAGAGCCAAAGGGTTTGAGGTTTTTGACATTAGAGAATATTCTCTTGAAAAGAAATTGTATACTGCTACAATTTCATGGGAGCATGCATTTGGGAATTCTGTTCCTTATTTAGTATATGCTTATACTCACCTTTTGATTGAAACTTTTCCAGCATCATGCATAAGTGGCTCTTTTCCAAAAGAACTTTATGTAATTGCTAAAAGAATTCAATTATCCAAGTTAAAGTAATATAAACTAGCCTACACAGAGTTTTGCCCACTGTCTTACAGTGGGTTTTTCATTTTGTTTATATTTTTATATCAACTTTTCCAACTCTTTAATTTTATCTCTTAGCTCTGCTGCTTTTTCAAATTCCATATTAGCAGCATGTTTTAACATTTCATCTGTTAATTTTTTGATTATATCTTCTACACTTTCATCTCTTTGAATTTCATATTTTGAACTTACATCTTCTACAATAGTTGCCTTTATAGCTTCTCTTACTGATTTTTTAATTGTTTGTGGTACAATATTATGTTCTTTATTGTATGCTTCTTGAATTATTCTTCTTCTATTTGTTTCTGTTATTGCCTTTTCCATGCTTTCTGTAAGTTCATCTGCATACATTATTACTTTTCCTTCTGAATTTCTTGCTGCTCTTCCTATTGTTTGTATTAAAGAACGTTCACTACGAAGGAATCCTTCTTTGTCTGCATCTAATATTGCAACAAGTGAAACCTCCGGAATATCTAAACCTTCTCTTAAAAGGTTAATTCCAACTAAAACATCAAACTCTCCCAGTCTTAAATTTCTTATTATTTCCATTCTTTCAAGAGCTTTTGTATCTGAATGCATATAATTTACTTTTATATCTAAACTTTTTAGATAAGCTGTTAAATCTTCTGCTTGTTTTTTTGTAAGTGTTGTAACTAGTACCCTTTCTTTTTTCTTTTCTCTTATTCTTATTTCATTAATTAAATCATCTATTTGATTTTCTACTGGTTTTACTTCTATTTTTGGATCTAGTAATCCTGTAGGTCTAATAATCTGTTCAACTATATTTCCTTTTGATTTTTCTTTCTCATAATCAGCTGGTGTTGCGCTTACAAATACACATTGATTAATTTTTTGTTCAAATTCATTGAATTTAAGAGGTCTATTATCAAATGCTGATGGTAATCTAAAGCCATAATTAACCAATGATTCTTTTCTTGCTCTATCTCCATTATACATTGCTCTTACTTGTGGTATTGTAGCATGTGATTCATCTATAAATAAAAGAAAATCATCTGGGAAATAATCAAATAAAGTGTATGGTGCAGAACCTGGCTTTCTTCCACTTATGTGTCTTGAATAGTTTTCTATTCCTTGACAAAATCCAGTTTCTATAAGCATTTCTATATCAAAATTTGTTCTTTCTTCTATTCTTTGTGCCTCTATTAATTTATTTTGTGATTTAAAATATTCTACTCTTTCTTTTAATTCTTCTTCTATTGTTTTTATTGCATTTTTTAGCTTGCCTTCTCCTGCAACATAATGTGAATTTGGTCCTATTAAAACATGACTTCTAATTCCTATTGGCTTTCCTGTTAAAGGATTTATTTCTGCTATTTTTTCTATCTCATCTCCCCAAAATTCTACTCTTAAAGCACTTTCTTCTTGGTTTGAAGGATATATTTCTAGTATGTCACCTTTTGCTCTAAATGTTCCTCTTTTAAAATCTATTTCATTTCTTGTGTATTGCATTTCAACAAGTTTCTTCATAATGACATTTCTGCCTTTTTGCATTCCTGGTCTTAAAGAAAGCATTAATTCTTGGTAATCTTCTGGATCTCCTAAACCATATATGCATGAAACTGATGCAACTATTATTACATCCTTTCTTTCAAAAAGTGAAAGAGTTGCAGAATGACGTAGCTTGTCTATTTCATCATTTACAGAAGAGTCTTTTTCTATATATGTATCTGATGAAGGAATATAGCTTTCTGGTTGATAATAATCATAGTATGATACAAAGTATTCGACTGCGTTCTCAGGAAAGAATTCTTTGAACTCAGAATACAGTTGTCCAGCTAGTGTTTTATTGTGTGCTAAAATTAATGTTGGTTTCTGTACTTTTTGAATAACATTTGCCATTGTAAATGTTTTACCTGAGCCTGTAACTCCTAAAAGAGTTTGAAATTTTTTACCTTCTTCAATTCCTTTTGAAAGATATTCTATTGCCTCAGGTTGATCTCCTGTTGGTTTATAATTTGATACTAAATTGAACATTTTTCCTCCATATAATATTTTACTATCTAAAACAAATTGTTTTATTATTATACAATATAATATTGTATAATATTTCTGCATAAAAGGCAAGCAGTTTAGCTTGCCTTTTCATTAATTAATTACTATTTATTCAATTAATTAAAATTTTTCTTGTATAGTTCTATTTATTACATCTAATTGTTGTTCTTTTGTTAGTTTTATAAAATTAACAGCATACCCAGAAACTCTTATTGTCAGTTGAGGATATTTTTCTGGGTGTTTCATTGCATCTACTAGCAATTCCCTTTTAAACACATTAACATTTATATGATGACTTCCTTTACTAAAATAGCCATCTAACAAATTTTTTAAATTTTCTTCTCTGTTTTTTGAATCGCGTCCTAATGCTTCTGGAACTATTGAAAATGTATAAGAAATTCCATCTTCTGCATATTCATATGGAAGTTTTGAAATTGTATTTAATACAGCTATTGCTCCATTTGAATCCCTTCCATGTGCAGGATTGGCTCCTGGGCCAAAAGGTTCTCCTGATTTTCTTCCGTCAGGTGTGTTTCCAGTATGTTTTCCATAAACTACATTTGACGTTATTGTAAGTATTGATAATGTTGGTTTTGAATTTCTATATGTTTTTTGTTTGTTTAATTTTGACATAAACATTTTTACAATATCAACAGCAATACTATCTACTCTATCATCATCATTTCCATATTTGGGAAAATCTCCTTCTATTTGATAATTAACAGCTAGTCCATTTCTATTTCTAATCACTTTTACTTTTGCATATTTTATCGCAGATAGAGAATCTGCAACTATTGACAATCCGGCTATTCCACATGCCATTGTCCTTAGTATATCTTTATCATGTAAAGCCATTTCTAGAGCCTCATATGAGTATTTATCATGCATATAGTGAATAATATTTAAAGCATTTACATATACTCTTGCAACCCAATCTAACATTTCATTAAGTTTTTGCATAACTTCATCATAGTCTAAATATTCAGAAGTTATAGGTTCAAATTTCGGTGAAATTTGTCTGCCTGTTAATTCATCTCTACCACCATTTATAGCATACAATAAAGACTTTGCTAAATTGCATCTCGCTCCAAAAAATTGCATCTGTTTTCCAATTCTCATTGCAGATACACAACAAGCAATTCCATAATCATCTCCCCAAAATTCTCTCATTAAATCATCATTTTCATATTGTATTGAACTTGTATTTATTGATAATTTCGTACAAAATTTTTTAAATCCTTCTGGTAATCTTGTAGACCATAATACCGTTAGGTTGGGCTCTGGAGCTGGCCCTATTGTATTTAATGTATGGAGAATTCTAAATGAATTTTTAGTAACTAATGTTCTGCCATCAATTCCCATACCACCAACGCTTTCAGTTACCCATACAGGATCTCCACTAAACAATTCATCATATTCTGGAGTCCTTAAAAATCTAACTATTCTTAACTTTATTACAAATTGATCAATTAATTCTTGTATTTGTTTTTCCGTTATTTTACCTTCCTTTAAATCTCTTTCAAAAAATATGTCTAAAAAAGTGCTTACTCTACCAATACTCATTGCTGCACCATTTTGAGATTTTATTGCTCCTAAGTATGCAAAATATAACCATTGTACAGCCTCCTTACTATTCTTAGCTGGTTTTGATATATCAAATCCATAACTTTCTGCCATAATTTTTAAATCCACTAATGAAGCTATTTGATCAAAAAGTTCTTCTCTTTGTTTAATATCGTTTTCTTCAATTGCAGGTGTTTCTAGCAGAGAGTATTGTTTCTTTTTATCTTCTATTAACAAATTCACTCCATATAAAGCAACTCTTCTATAATCTCCTATTATTCTACCTCTTCCATATCCATCAGGAAGTCCTGTTATTATATGTGAATTTCTTGCAGATTTAATTTCTGGTGTATATGCTGTAAACACACCCTCATTATGAGTTCTTCTATAATTATGATATATGTCTTCTAATTTTTTAGATATTTTTAGATTTTGAGCTTCACATGATTTTTCTACGATTCTTATTCCACCATTAGGCATAATTGCTCGCTTTAATGGCTTGTCAGTTTGTAATCCAACAATCTTCTCTAATTTTTTATTTATATAGCCAGGTGAATGACTTATAATAGTAGATGCTCTTTCTGTATCAACTTCTAATACTCCTCCATTTTCTCTTTCTTTTTTATATAGTTCCATTACCTCAGTCCATAATTGCTTTGTTGTTTGCGTTCTTTCTTCTAAGAAATCTTCATTTCCATTGTATGGAGTATAGTTTTTTTGAATAAAATCTCTAACATTAATCTCTGTCTGCCATTTCCCTTTATTAAAACTTTTCCATTGTTCAAATTCCATACAACTCCTCCTTTATATTTATTTTAATTTTATTATTCTCTTTTAAAATTTTAAATATAAAATGTTATTGCTTTTAGGATTTTCTCAATTTATTAGGAAAAGCATATCAGCTAGAGCAAAGAACTACTCCAAGTTGTTTTATCCTTTTTTATAGTAGAATAGGCCAGCAAATTTGCTAGCCTACTCCCATAAAAAATGTATAAAAATAAGAAAAGAGAGAATTTTTTATCAGTGTTATTTAAAATATAATATATTTTTTTATAATACCTTATATGTTGTTTATATCATATATTTTAGAAAATTACATTAGTGTTTCTAAAAAAACATAGGATTTTTTGGAAACACTAGAAAAGTAAACAGTATAAATGTTATAATTATAAATAGAAGAAAGGAGAACTTATATATGAAATTTTGTGAACAGCTAGTTTTATATATGAATTTACTTAATTGTTCTTTAATAGAATTAGAAAAAGCATCAAATGTTTCAAAATCAGAAATATATAGATATAAAAAAGGATTAAAAATACCTAACCCCAAACAACTAAATGGTTTAATAAATGGCTTAAATAAACTTGCTCAAGAAAAAAACATAAAGCTTTCTACTTCCTCTATTAAAAACAAATTTATACATACTTCGGATTATATTGATAAATTTATTTTAAGAGAAAATTTTATTGTACTTGCTAATACTTTAAATATAAATAATTCCGAACTAGCAAGATATATGATGTCTGATCCATCTTCAATTTCCAAAATACGTTCAAAAAAATTTAAAATTAGTAATCCAGAAATTTTTGTTGATAGTTTGTCTGAATTTATTGTAAAAAAATATACAACATCATCAGATAAAAAAGCTATTGCCTTACTTATAGATTGTAGTTTAGAAGATATAAATGAAGATAAAATTTTTAAAGAAAAAATCAAATCATGGTTGTGCCTAAATAATCATAAAATGAATAGGATTTCAACTGAATTATTAGAAGGAATAGATACATTTGATATAAATGAATATTTAAAAAACAACATATCTGTTAATATAAAAATCCCTAGCTCAAAACCAAAAACAAAATGTTATTATAATATAGATGAAATGAAACAAGGAGAATTAGATTTTTTACTTGCAACAATTCTTTCAGATTCTAGTGAGCCAATCACAATTTTTACTGATATGCCTCTAGATTACATTAAAGAAGATAAAGTTTTTAGTGATACTTTTTTATCATATATAATTTTAGCTATAAATAAAGGACTTAACTTAAATATAATACATTCTTTTAATAAACCTTTAAATGAATCAAGATTTGATTTAAATGTTTTAATTCCATTATACATGACTGGGCAAGTTTCTTCATTTTACTTAACAGATATTTCTAATGGTATATATTCTCATCTGAATTATACTTCTGGGACAGTAGCTTTAAATGGTGAATGTATATCTGGATATTACAAAGAAGGAAAGTATTATTTAACAACTGATAAAAAAGATGTTGAATACTATAAAAAGAAGGTTTCACACTTGTTGTGTAAAGCTACTCCATTAATGGAAGTATATAAAAAAGAAAAGAAAAAATTACTTTCTGCATTTTTGATGGCTAGTAGTAAAATTCAAACAACTAGAAAAAGAATTGTTTCATCCCTTCCTATTCATACAATTTCAGTTGAATTATTACTCAAAATATTAGCTAGAAATAATATATCAATAGATGATTCTAAAGATATTATAAATAGTGTTATAGAACAAAAACAAATAATTATTGAAATGCTTAATTCAGGTGTTTTTGAAGATGATATTGTGGAACTCTCTAAAGAAGATTTTGAAAAAAATCCTCCATTGCTTTCTTTATCTTATTCATTTTATGAAGGGAAAATTCAATATACATATGATGAATATTTAGAACATTTAAATTCAACAAAAGAACTTGTAACTTATAATAAAAACTACAAATTAAAAATTAGTAAAAATCATGAGTTTAAGAATATTCAAGTACTAATATGTGAAAACAATTGGGTTATGCTTTCCAAAGCCAATAATCCTTCAATACATTTTATAATTCATTATTCAAAATTAAGAGATTCCATTCAAGATTTTTTTAACAAAAATGATTAAATAGTTTATAATAATTATATTAAATTTAAGAATTGAAAGGAGGGAAATTTTATGCAAGAATCAAATACAACATTTTACAAATGTTCAAGATGTGGAAACATTATTGGACTAATATCAGGAGATATTAATAGAATAATGTGTTGTGGAAAAATAATGGACCTATTAGAGGCAAATACAGAAGATGCATCTGTAGAAAAGCATATGCCTGTTTATGAAAAAACTGGTAATCAAATTGTTGTAAAAATTGGAGAAATAGCCCATCCAATGGAGGAAGATCACTATATTCAATGGATTGCCTTAGTAAGCGAAAGACAAACCACACGAATAAGACTTTTACCAGAAGAACCTTCTGAAGTTAAATTTGATTATATTCCAAACTCTGTTATTTATGCATATTGTAATAAGCATGGACTATGGAAAAAAGAAGTTGTATAATATTATAGTCTTACTTAAAAAATGAACATTCTTTTTTAATAAAATCTAATAAGAATGTTCATTTATATATCATATTTTTATCTTTTTCTCAACTGCCAATGTTTAAAGTTTTATTAAATATATTTACATTGACAAAATTATCTTTTTTGTATATTATTATTGTAGTTGTTTTATGAGGAGGCTACTAATGAAAAAAAATATTAAATTTTTGTTTATTCTTACAATGTTTTTAGTTTTAATAATAAATACCTATTGTTTTGCAATTAATATGAACTTAACAATGAATAATCAGACAGGAAACAATGAATTAGAGGTTCAGACAAATGAAGTAAATGCAGAAAATAATAATTCAATAGATACATCTGTTCAAAATAGCGAAAACAACACAGAGGAAACATATACTCCTTCAAATGCTCCTTCGGTTGTTACTACTACAACATCCAATAGTAATAATTTTCTTACAATAGATAATATTATATCAATAATTTTAATTGCTATAGGAATAGTTTTAATTCTTTTTGGAATTGCAATTTTTGTACGTTTTAAATAGTTTTATTTTTTAAATGCTTTTTATATAAAAAGCATTTTTTATTGTATATTTTTTTGTTTTTTATAAATAATATAGATAGATTATAAACAAATTTAGGAGGGTAAAACAATGAAAAGAAAAACACTTATAATTTTATCTATATTATTTGCACTTTTACTTATATCCACTCTTTCTTTTGCAAGTGATGATGTAAAAAATGGCGTTCATTCTGCAACAGATACTGTTATAGACGGTGCCTCAAATTTAGCAAATGATGCCAGAAAAGGTGTAGGTGCAATCGAAAACACTATAGAAGATGGTGCTAAAGATATTGGTAATGCAGTATTTAATGATAATACTGATTATACAGCAACAAGGACTGCAACAACAGGAACAACTACAAATGGTATGAACAGCACTTTATGGACATGGGTAATTTTAGCTGTAGCTGCAGTAGTAATTATTGGTCTTGTTTGGTATTATGCTTCTCAAGATAATCATGTAGATAAAATGTAATTTGCACTGCAAATTACATTTTATCTATTTTCTCTTTTTAATTAATGTGCTATAATATTTGTATTAAATTAAGAAGAGGTATGTACAATGTCTAAACAAATTGCAAAAAATCCTGTCGCAAAACATAATTATGAAATTATAGATACTTTAGAAACTGGTATTGTTTTGTCTGGTACAGAGATCAAATCAATTAGAAATCGGTAAAGTTAATTTAAAAGATAGTTATGCTAATATAAAAAATGGTGAATTATATATTTATGGATTACATATAAGTCCTTACGAATTTGGAAATATATATAATAAAGATCCATTACGTGATAGAAAGCTTTTAGTAAATAAAAGAGAAATAAATAAACTTGTTGGATTAATTAAACAAAAAGGATATTCCCTAGTTCCAATTTCTATGTACTTTAAAGGTAATTTTGTAAAAGTTGAACTAGGTATAGGTAAAGGTAAAAAATTATATGATAAAAGACGAGAAATTGCAAAAAAAGATGCTGAAATGAGAATGAGAAGAGCTAAAGACTAGCTCTTCTCTATTTATATATACTAGGAAATTTATGCTTTGTTGCTTGATCCGAATACGTCTTTTATTTTATGTTCTACTACTTCTGTTATTTTTTCTCTTGCTGGAGTTAAATATTTTCTTGGATCAAATGCAGATGGATTTTCTGCTAGTGATTTTCTTATTTCTCCTGTAAATGCTAGTCTTAAATCTGTATCTACATTTATTTTTGATACTCCTGACAAACTAGCTTCATGTAATATTTCATCTGGAACGCCTTTTGCTCCTGGTATATCTCCCCCATAACTATTGCATGTTTCTACAAGTTCTGGTATTACTGTCGAAGCTCCATGTAACACTATTGGTGTGTTTGGTATTTTTTCTTTTACTTGTTTTAATATATCCATTCTTAAACGTGCTTCACCTTTGAATTTATATGCACCATGACTTGTTCCTATTGCTATTGCTAAAGAATCACATCCTGTTCTTTCTACAAATTCTTTTGCTTGATCTGGATCTGTATATTTAGCATCTTCTTCTGAAACATTTACATCATCTTCTATTCCTGCTAATTGTCCCAATTCAGCTTCTACCACTACTCCTCTTTCATGTGCATAATCAACAACTTTTTTTGTTAATGCTACATTTTCTTCAAAGCTATATTTAGAACCATCTATCATAACAGATGTAAATCCATTATCTATACACATTTTACAAGTTTCGAAATCTGGTCCATGGTCTAAATGTATTGCTATTGGAATATTTGTTTCTTCTACTGCTGCTTCTACCATTTTCATTAAGTATTTTATTCTTGCATATTTTATAGCTCCACTTGAAGCTTGAAGAATTACTGGGGAATTTTGTTTTTGTGCTGCATCTATAATTCCTTGTATAATCTCCATATTATTAATGTTAAATGCACCTATTGCAAATCCTTCTTTCATTGATTTTTCAAACATTTCTTTTGTTGTTACTAATGGCATAAATATTACCTCCTAAATTTTATTATTTTATGTTTTTATTTTATTTCTAAAAAACTATCATGTCAATAGAATAGCAAAAGAAAAAGGTGTCAAAATATTTTGGCACCTTTTTTTGGAAAACATTACTTAAATTTTGTTGATAAAGTTTTTACAATTCCGTAGCTCCCTATTCTAAAAAAATAATCTCTACTTAAAATTCCAGCTTCATTAATATTTATTTCTTTTAGAATTTTTTCTGCAAACGCTTCTTTTGCTTTTGTCTGTCCATGGTTTATCAAAACACCTCTTAGATTATTAAAATTTTTCAAGAATTCAATCAGTTCTTCTGATTTTGCATGAGCAGAAAATTCATTACAATAAGATACATCTGCAAATTTTTTTAATATCAAACCTCCAATTTTAACAGTCTCGCCTTTTTTCGCATTTTTTAGATTTGCTCCAAGAGTTCCTTCTGCTGTATATCCAGTAAAAAGTATTAGTGCATTCTCTTTAGAAATAAAATATGGTATATAGACCTGCGCTGGTCCATATGTTCCCATTCCTGATGTTGTTACAATTATTTTACAATCATCAGTTTGTAATAATTTTTCTCTTATTTCACAATTTACAGCAACTAAATTTCGTGGAAAAAAGTCTTTTTTGCTTTCATCTATTAATATTTTAGAATTACAATACAATGCTGTATAAGCTTGTGCCAGTTTCCCATCAAAATAAATTGGAATATTTACATCAAGCTTATTAGTATCTTGTAATTCTTTTAGCCTTAATAGAATCTCCTGTGATCTTCCTAGTGAAAAAACTGGAAGAATAATAGTTTTTCTTTCCTCTATTGCCTCTAATACCTTTTCAGAAAAGAATCCGTGATTAATTGTATCTCCATATGTTGATTCTATAACAACAGACATTCTCTTATTCCTAACCCGCATTGGAAGTTCATGCAAGTTTAAGAATTCATTTTTATTGTTATAATCTCCTGTAAATAAAACATTTATGGGTTCTTCCCCTGGATAATTGATTTCAATAAGTATCATTGCCGCCCCTATTAGATGTCCATTTTCTAAAAATGTAACTTCTATATTAGGAGTAACTTTAATTTTATTATTGAAATCAACTCCAACAACATTATTTAATGTTGTTTCTACATCTTTCACATTATAAAGTGATGATTGATGTTTTCTTTTACATACATCAGCAAGTACTTTTTGACTATCATTTAATGCTAATGGAAGTAATATTTTAGTCTGAGTTGAGCAATATACTTTTCCATTATATCCTCTTTTAAATAATAGTGGTAGTCTACCAATATGGTCCACATGATTATGAGTTACTACTACAAATGATATTTCATCACAATCAAAAGGCAACTCATTATTTAATGAATCATATTCTTTTTCTTGAAAAAGTCCACAATCAATTACGAATTTTGCAGTTTCCCGGTTTGGAAGTTTTAGAACTCCTAGAAAGCAACTTCCTGTAACTTCTGGATGGCAAGCCATTATGTCTAAATACATTTTAGCTTTGTTTCCCATAGGTTTTCCTCCATTCAAAAAATTTTTTTAATGGGAAAGATTTCTGACATAAGAATTATATAACATTTTTTCGTCTTTTTCAATATTTATGTATACTATTATGTAATTAACAATTATTATTTTATTTTCATATTATATATGAAGATTAATATAGGAGGATTTTTTATGAATAATTATGAAATTATGATGAATGGTAATGTTAAAATTGGTGAATTTGCCCCCGAGTTCGAAGCTCAAACTACAATGGGAAATATTAAGCTTTCTGATTATAAAGGAAAATGGGTCGTTCTTTTTTCTCATCCTGGTGATTTTACCCCAGTATGTACAACAGAATTTATTGCCTTTTCTAAAATGAATACATACTTTGAAAATTTGAATACTTGTTTACTTGGTCTTAGTATAGATAGTAATGCTTCTCATTTAGCTTGGTTATATGATATCTGCATGAAAACTGGTATAAAAGTTCCATTTCCTGTAATTGCTGATAGAAGCGGAGAAATTGCTAGAAGATATGGAATGGTTGCAAATGAAATAAGTAATACAGAAACTGTAAGGAATGTATTTATTATTGATGATAAAGGAATTATAAGGGTTATTTTAGTATATCCATTAAATGTAGGTAGATGTATTCCCGAAATTTTAAGAATTATTGAAGCTTTACAAACCGCTGATTGTAATAAAGCTTCTACCCCCGCTAATTGGTTACCTGGAGATCCTGTTATTGTTCCTGCTCCAAAAACTTGTAATGAATTAATTTCAAGAGTTAAAGATATAGAAGAAAACAAAAATGGAATGAGTTGGTATTTAAGTTTTAAAAAACCAATTGATTGCAATGTTCAAATTAACTCATCTTCAGAAATAAAAAAAATAGATTGTAAAAAGTTGGAAAGAAAATAATTTTTTTAAATTAATATATTATTTATTTTTGGGAATACTATTAATATCTTGATTTAAGGAGGATTATTTTTATGGAAAAGAAACAGTTAATTAATTGTACGGTTTGCAGTTGTGCTTTTAATAATGAAAAAACTCAAAAATGTGAATTAGAGGATATAATTGTAAGACCTTGCAAAAATTGTAATAATGGAAATCCAGAAGATGAATCTATGTGCGGAAGTTATCGTTGCAATCAAGAGTAATTAATAAAGAAGAGCTTAAATGATGTAAGATACTACTTCATTTAAGCTCTTCTTTATTGCATAAAAACTCTTCATTTATTGTGCTTCTTGGTATGGGTCAAACCATGCCCAATTTTCTTTTACAGTAAAAGGATCTTGCTCCGTTCCTGTACCAGATAGTATTGTATCATTTTTTAAGTAGATTACCGCTCTTACTTTTTGATTATAGTAACCTGTTCTAGAAAGAATTTCATTTCCTGTGTTTGGGATCAATACCCAAAAATCATTACTTACTCCTCCCGGAGTTCCAGTCATAGTAAATTGTTCTGTATCTGTTCCTAAAAAGCTTTTCTCTTTAAATATTTTTGAATTTGTATCATTATATGTTCCTTGTGTTAACCTAATATTATAAATTGTATTTAGTGAACCATTAGCTTTTAAATAATCACTTACTGTTGGCAGAGCTACTTTACTTTTAAAATCAACAGATGTTCCTCCTGATATTTTAGTATCGTTTGTTCTTTCCTCATTTATTAAATCTGCTATTGTAAATTTTTCTTCTCTTGACATAACTCCTGCATAAAAAGTCGCATTATCTACATGAGAGTTTTCGCTTGTCATATCAATTGATATGTGATTTTTATCACCTGAATCATATATTCTATTATTAGGAATCCAGTCTTTTGCCCACGATTTATAAAAAGATGTTCTAAACAATTTCGAATACCATGCTTCATATCCATAAGATTTAGCAGACAAAGGAGCAATTAGTTTTATTGTATCATTATCTGCAACATTTAAAATTCTGAAAGTTGTATTTGAAAAACTAACATAGTTATCTACCAATTTTCCACTGTAATAGTATTTACTGCAATATGGCAAGCTTGAATCATATCCTGTAGAAGCATCATCTTTATATAGCCCTGGACCAATTTCTAATGTACTAGATCCCGTTCCAACTACCTCTTGCCTTGCTAATACATATTTACCAGCCACAGGCCATCTTACTAGTATTTCTCTATTTATCGTTTGCTCATTTCCTACTTCATCATTTACTTTATATGTAACGTTATATCTTCCTACATTTGTAAAGTAATCTGTTGTTGTTATTTCTTCTTCTCCTCTATAACATTTTATTCCATCACTTGATATACCACTTTGGTCATCTGCTGCGCTTATATTTTTTAAAACACTTGTCTTTTCTCCTAAGTATACTACTAGGGTTTCTACTTCTTTTGTAGTTTCATCTGTATTATATTCTATATCTTTTTCTACATTAAATTCTGGAACAGTTTTATCTATTCTCGTTATATTAACTTCTACTGGTCCAAGTATGCCCCCTATATTATCTTTTGCATATATAATAATGTTTGATGTGTTTTCTGTATACACTTTTGATGCATTATCTGTCCAAGTTGCACCATTATCAAAAGAATATTCCACAAGCTGAGTTCCTTCTGTTGTTGGAACAATTGTAAGTGTAACATCGTCTTTCGTCCAATTTGTAGGATTTCCTTTAACATCTATTGCGCCATTAGTAATTGTTACATTAAATGTACTGCTATATTCATAAGGATAGGTTGCTGATATTGTTACGGGAAATGTTTCTTTGTCTGGAACATTTGTAGTATCCGTTCTATTAAATTTTAAATTTAATGTTTGTGAATTTCTTGCTCCACCTTTTAGTACTAATGGAACATTATTATCAGATGCTAAATTTATTTCATCAATTGTAAAAGTATAATTAGAACTTTCTATTGAAATTGTGTAATCTATATCTTCTATAGTATAGTTGTTGCCTATATAATTGTGTACTGTTAAATGCATGTTAGCTGTGTTGTTATTATATGGTATACTTATGTCTTGTCCTGTGTGCTCGCAATATAATGGAGTTGCTGTGATTGCTAACTCAATTTCACTTTGTCCTTTGTATTTTGCTTTTGAAATTTGTAAAAACCATATTATACTTATTAATGAAATTAATATAATTAAGAAAAATATATAATTTTTTCTTCTAGTTTTCATAAAAAGTAATTCCAACCTTTCTTTTAGTCTAATTGCTCTAATTCTACTGAAATTTTAATATTATCTGTTAGATTTTGATATGATATGTCTTTTTCTCCATTTTTCCATTTTATATATAGTTTGTACTCATGTACTTCATTTTCTGTTGCAACATTTATCCATTCTGATTTTCCTTCTGTTAATGTTACTTCTGATTCTGTTCCATCTATAATTCTATATAACTTATATTCTAATGGTAAGTTTGCATTTTCTGGTATAGTTATATTTACTAAGTATTTGAGCAAAACTTCATTGTTTATTGATTCATTGCTTCTGTTCTCTTCAAAGTTTGAAACTTGAAAATATATATTTTTTGAAGTTTCTGGCACAAATCCGCTCTATCTTATTTTGCTCGCTTTCTAATTTTAGTACGTACTTAGCGACTCTTGCTACATCACTAGAAGCAAATGTTCCTTTATATTTTCCAAAAGAAAGACATGTAAAAAATGAAGTGGCAATAGCAAGTGAACTAACACATGCACTAATTCTTGCATATACTGGATTATATACTATTAATTCGTCTTTGCAGTGCTTACCTTTTTTGTTGCCAAAGAATGTAATTTTGCTTTTTGCATGTCTTCCTTTCTTCATTTTTGTCACCTACTTTTATTAATTTTAATCTTTATTTATTATTGCTCCTTTTATTATTAAATATAAAATTGCTATAAATATTGCTATTCCAATTGGAGAAGATATCAACGTAACTACTTTTCCAAAGCCATTTATTTTATATACCATTTTTCCTTGTATTTGTGCAGCTTTAATTGGTTCATCTTCTGTATTATTGTTGTCTCCCTTTGTGTATATCAACTCATTTTCTATCCTTGTAATTCTATGTGTTATTATAGAATTTTTATTTGATTTATATGTTACAATTTCTTGTTCTTTATAATTATTTTCTTCTTTTATAATTATTAAGTCATCTACATTTATTGTAGGTTCCATACTACCAGATACTATTATAAAAGCTGAATAGCCAAATACTTTTACTGTATCTTGTTTTAGTATTTCTCTATTATACAAAATATATAAATTAAAAATTATTATTAAAATAGTTATAACTATTAGTATTGAATTCAATACTTTTTTTACTATTTCCATAAATTCTCACCTTCAAGTTTTGAATATATGTCAATATATACTGTATATGTAGCTAGTCCTTCTTTTGCTATTTGTGTATCATTATCAGAATCTTCCCATTTCCATTCTAATGCATAAATAGTTTTTGAATCTTTTAATCCATAAATATTATCAAGTTTCATTTTATCTATTGAAACCCAGTTGTTTTCATCACCTATAATATATGTGTTGTTCATTTTTAATCTGTATTTGATATTGATGTTTTTATCATTTTTATCTTGCATACTAAATTTATAATGTATGTCTTGACTTGAATTATTAGATATTATAAAGCTATATGTTCCAGATCCTCCTGGCCAAATTATCTTTTCTCCATTCTTGTTTAAATTTTGAAATAGATTAATGTTTTCATTTTTATACCAGCTTTTATCTTTACTAGAAATGTCTATAATTTTCGTTTCGTACGGATTATATATAGCCATATCAAAAACGTTTAATATGTATGTTACTATTAAAGCAAGTATTATAAATATTAATATAATAGCATAAAGCAAAATTCTCCATCTTCTAGCATATTTATTGTTCATTGTCTCAATAGTTATTTCTTTTTTATTATTTCTTGCTTTTGCATATTTTTTTACTTTTTCCTTTTCCTTTGTAATCATATTTATCTCCTTTACAAAACATCTCTTACATAAAAAATATTTTCAACATCTCTTATGTAAAAAATTTATTGTCTTAGGCAGGATTTGCTCCTGCCTAGAATTTATTTATTAATCTATTTGTGTAACATCGCATTTTACTTGTAATTGAACTGTTGCTGTTCCTGCATTTCCTAATGTTGTATCTGTTACATCTGTTTGAGTTGTTCCATCTCCTTCAAAAGCCCAAGCCCATGTTAAGCTTATGTCTTTTGATGAATTTTGTTCAACTGATTCTGCATTCCCTACGGCTGTAGCTAAAGCTGTTAAGTCTCCTTCTACTGTTATTGCTTGTTCTCCGCTATGTACTGTAACAGATGTTCCTGTTGGTATTACACTTGAATAGTATTTTCCATTGTACCCATAAACAATTGGAATATCATTATCGTTTGTTTCTGTTAATGTAAATCCTGCACTTATAGCTACTTCGCTTTTATTGGTTAATTTAACTGTTAAAGAGCCGTCTGTTCCTGGAGCTATTAATTTCTTGCTATCATTTTTTAAATTGCTAAGTATTCCAGTGTCATTTGCTGTATCAAATAAATTAATTGTTTGAGTATTATTATCTATTCCAGATAATTCATATTCGAATTTTGCAACTCTTGCACTATCTGTTGCTGTTACGCTTTCTACATATTTTGCTAAAGTTCCAGCAATAATGCTCATTGTTATTGCAACTAGTAATATTATTAATAATCCTAATCTTAATGTTTTATTATTCATTTGTACATTCACCCCCTCTTTTGTGCTATGTTATTTTAAATTTGCATTTAAGCAAACACTAAAAACTTAATTATTATTTCTTTTTTAGCTCTTCTATTTCTTTTTCTAGTTGTTCTTGTCTTTGTTTTTGAATTTTATTATCTTTTTTTCTTTGAGCTATATCAAATATCATAAATATTATAAAAGGTATTGAAATAAATACTATTGTGCCTACTGTAGTTTGTAAAAACATTGCAAAATTTCCTAGTTTAGGAATTTTATATTTAAATACACCTTCGACAGCTTCTAATTTTATTGGGTATCTATCTTCTGTATTATTGTTGTCTCCTTTTGTAATTAAAACAGTTTCGTCTTCTTCATTTTTTATTTCAATTATTCTATGTGTTATAACAGATTTTCCACTTCTAAAAGCAATTATATCTCCACTTTTTAATTCTTCTTTTTTACATTCTTTTATAATTGCAATATCGCCTGTCATTATTGTTGGTTCCATTGAGCCAGATAAAACTATAAAAGGCTTGTATCCTATAAAGTCTGGCACCTTATCTGGATTTACGTATGATTTTACAATTAAAGTTATATTTACAATCAAAATCGGTATAAATATTATACAAATTATTATACCTATAATTGTTCCAAGCTTTTTCATTGTCATTTCTCCTTTGTATATTTTTAGACAATTTACAACATTCTATTATTATTTTAACACTCAACATATCATTCTTTCAATTATGTTTGCACTTTTTTCAAGTAATCGTAACACATTTGTAATGTATTTGTAATATTGTTGAATAAAGGCTTTTATGCACACAAAAAGAAGATACTTTTTAAGTATCTTCTTTCTATTATAATGTCTTTATTCTTCATCATTTAATTGTTCACAATATTCTTTATATTCCTCTTTATATTTGCTGTCCTTAAATTCTAATTTGTTATCTTCTCTTAATTTTATTAATGCTTTATATCTTATATATGAATCTTCAGATTCTAAATCTTTTCCTAATATTTTAACAATGCTGTTAGTAGCTTCTTCTAATGATGGTTTATCTTTTTGATCTACTTTGTATATTACATGATATCCAAAATCTGTTTTTACTGGTTCTTTTGAGTATGTTCCGTTTTCTAGAGCTTTGCTTGCTTCTACATATTCTGTAGCTAAGCTAGAATCAAAACCGTTATATCCTAAATCCTCATATATAACAGCATCTCCATATTCTTCTGCTACTTCATCAAATGTTTTTCCAGAGTCTAATTTTGCTATTATTTCTTTTGCTTTTGCCTTTGCTTGTTCGTCTGTAACTTCATCACTTGTTTCTACCAATATATGTTTTGTATTTATTTCTCCATATACATTTTCATCATAATATTTTTGAATTTCATCTTGGTCAATTTTTGTTTTTAAGTAATCTACATAGTATAAATCTCTTTTATAAGTTAATGTTAAATAATCAATAAAATCTTCTTTTGATTCAAAACCATTTTCTTTTAAGAATTCTTCTTCTGTATAACCGTAATATGTTTGATATGTTGTAATGTAATAATCAGCTTGATCTTGTACTTCTTTTTCTTGGTCACTTGTAAGTTTATATTTGTTTTTTAATATTGCACTATCAACAACATCTAAAGCATAATTTACTGAATTTGCTTTTTTCATCTCATTATAAATATCATTCTTTTTTATGCTTTTACCTTTTACTGTTGCAATTGTCTCATTTCCAAATCCAGGTACACCTAGGACATATAATAATATAATAATTGCAGCTCCTAATAGCAATCCTATTATACCAGAAATCCAGACTTCCTTCTTTGCAAAAACTGATTTTTTTCCTTCTTTAATGACTTTCTCTTCCATAAGCACTCTCCTTTTTTATAGCTCTTATGAGCATAATATTATTGAAATTATTTTATATATAAATTATTAAAATAAACTTAAAATCAAAATATAGTATTTTACATTAATAAAATTCTATTTATATTTATAACTTATATTCTATAAATTTATGTGTCTGCAAGCTTGGTTTTAAATCTAATATTCTTTGGTTACTAGAACCTCTAAATTTTAATGTTGGGTCTTTTTTTGCTTCTACAAATCTTCCATCAACTAATACATCTATTTCGTTTAAGCATTTATTTGTTTCTTCATCATTTCTATCTATAAGTTGGTCTAATGTATATCCTGAGTAACACCATACGTTAAATTCTGGTCTTATTGCTTTTACGTCTTTTATAAATTTTAAAACCCCAGGAATGTTTTCTTTACATAGAGGTTCTCCTCCACTTATAGTTATTCCATTTAAAATAGAATTTTCCTTTATTCTCTTTAAAATTTCTTCTTCATTAAATTCTTCACCATAATTAAAGTCTTGTGCTTCTTTATTGTGGCAACCTGGGCAGTGATGTGGGCAACCACTTACAAATAAGACTGCTCTCCATCCCAAACCATTTGATATACTTTCATCATAAAAACCAGCTATTTTCATATAAGCCATCTCCTAATTTTTTGAAATTCGGGGCGTTGAAGGCTACGTCCCATACTTAATCTATTTTTTTATATTCTTTTATTTTCCTGTGTGAGTTACTCTATCATGTAATTCAGCTAATTTTCCTTTGTTCCATCTAGAAGTTGTACCTACTAGATAACCTGTTATTCTTTGAATTGTATCAATATTTTCTCCACCACACATTGGGCATACCTTTAAATTTGCATCAGCATTTTCAAATCCGCAATCCAAACATCTAGAACGTGTGTGGTTTATAGATCCATATCCCATGTTGTATTTATCCATTAAATCTACAACTGCTTCTACACTATTTGGGTTGTGTGTAGCATCTCCATCTAATTCTATGTAGAATATATGTCCACCTGCTGTTAATGCATGATAAGGTGCTTCAATTTTAGCTTTTTCTTCTGCTGTACATTTATACCATACTGGAACATGGTTACTATTTGTATAATAATCTTTGTCTGTTACTCCTAATATTGTTCCATATTCTTTTCTATCCATTTTTGTAAATCTTCCAGATAATCCTTCTGCTGGTGTTGCAAGTACTGAATAGTTTAAATCATATCTTTCCGAATATTTATCACATGATTCTTTCATTTGTGTGATTATTTCTATTCCTAGTTTTTGTGCTTTTTCTGATTCAGCATGGTGCTTTCCTGTAAGTACTGTTAAGCATTCTGCTAAACCTATAAATCCAATACCTAATGTTCCATGTTTTAATACTGGTTCTACTCTGTCATTAGGTTTTAAATTTTCACTACCTTGCCATAATCCTGACATTAATAATGGAAATTGTTTTGCGACTGCACTACATTGAAATTTATATCTATCATATAATTGCCTTGCTGCAATGTCTGTATATTTTTCTAATTTGTTTAGGAATATTTTTTTAACTTCTTTGTTATATTTTTCTGTCATGTATTGTTCGCTGCCTTTACCAAGTTCAAAATTAATTCCTAAATTTTCTTGTGCTTCTCTTGCTGATTCTATTGCTATCTTTACAATATTTACTGTTGTAAATGATAGATTTCCTCTTCCTACTGATGTATCTTCTCCATGTCTATCTGCAAATACTCTTGTTCTACATCCCATAGTTGCACATTCATAGTAATATCTATTTGGATCGTCTTCTCTCCACTTTGGATGTTGATTAAATGTAGCATCCAAGTTTATAAAGTTAGGGAAGAATCTTCTTGCTGTAACTTTACAAGCATATTTATATAAATCGTAGTTTTTATCTTGTGGTAAATAATTTACTCCTCTCTTTTTCTTCCAAATTTGAATTGGGAATATTGGAGTTTCTCCATTTCCTACACCTTTTTCTGTTGATGCAAGCATTTCTCTAATTATACATCTACCTTCTGCAGAAGTATCTGTTCCATAGTTTATAGAACTAAATACAACTTGATTTCCACCTCTTGAATGAATTGTATTCATATTATGTATAAATGCTTCCATTGATTGGTGAACTCTTTCTACAGTATTATTTATTGCAAGTTGTATATATTTTTTATCACCTTTTAATTCTTTTGTATCTTTCTTAATATAGTCTTCTACTTTATAATCATAAAGTTTTGATAAATCTTCATCAATTACTTTTTCTATTTTTTTAACTTCTTCTACAAAAGTCTTTTTTACATAAGGAGCTAAGTAATAATCAAATGCAGGTATTGCTTGTCCACCATGCATTTCGTTTTGAACTGTTTCTAGTGATATACATCCAATAATACTTGCTGTTTCAATTCTCTTTGCTGGTCTAGAACTTCCGTGTCCTGCTCTAAATCCATGTTCTAAAATTTTATCTAGTGGATGTTGTAAGCATGTTAAACTTTTTGTTGGATAATAATCTTTGTCATGTATATGAATATATCCATTTTTTATTGCTGTTCTTGCTTCTGTTGACAATAAAAAATCATCAACAAATGGTTTTGTAGTTTCTGATGCAAATTTCATCATCATTCCTGCAGGGGTATCTGCATTCATATTAGCATTTTCTCTTGTAACATCATTAGACTTTGTTTCTATAATCTCCAAAAACATGTCTTTTGATTTTGCTTTTCTTGCAACATCTCTGTTGTATCTATATGTAATATATTCTTGAGCTACTTCTTTTCTAGAAGAACCCATTAATTTTTTCTCAACTATATCTTGAATCTCATAAACAGATACTTGTACTTTATCTTTTAATTGATTTCTTACACTATCTGCTATTTTTGTAGCTAAATCTATATCAACTCCACCTGTTGTGTGTGACATTGCTAATGTTATAGCCTTAATAATCCTTTCATCATTATACTCTGATATTCTTCCGTCTCTCTTAATAACTTGCATGTGTAGTATCCCCCTTTTACAACTATTACTCCTTATATTTTTCTTTTGTACATGATGGTTATACACTTACAGCTACTTGGGTTACAACACTTGCGTATCTCCTTTTGCTTAAAAAAAATGTATGCCGTTTTTTGGTTTAAAAGTATTTTATCTTAACCAATATTTAAAGTCAATATGTATTGATTTTTTGTAATATTACATTTATGTTACAAAAATATTACAGTAGTATTACTTTAATTTTATATTCTTTTCAATTCCCATTTTGCCAGCTCTTGTAATTTTTTCGTAACCATATTTTTCCTTTAGGTTGTCCAAAACTTCATCCAATTTTTCTTGCTTTCGTTCTTTTTCTGTTTCAAACAATGAAATTTGTGCTTCATTTTTATTGGTTAATTTATCTACTCTTAAAGCAACAAGCCTAATTTCTTCTCCATTATACATTTCTTTTAATAACTCTTTTGCTTTTAAATATATATCTTTTGTATTTGCTGTTGCAAAATCTAACTTTTTTTGATGAGAAAAATCTTTAAAATCTTTTGTTCTTAAGCCAACATTTACAACATTTGCAACCATTTTGTATTTTCTTAACCTATATGCAACATGCTCTGCAAGTGTTAGCAATATTTCATTTAAAGTTTCTAAATTACCTACATCTTTTGCAAGAGTTGTAGAATTTCCTATGCTTTTTGGTGGGCCATAATTATATATAACTTCTGACTCATCTATACCATTTGCATATTCCCACATCATTTTGCCATGTTTTCCAAATTTATTGGTCAATTCTTTTAAGTTTGCTTCTGCTAAATCCCCAATTGTTTTTATATGCATATTATATAATTTAGGGACACTTTTTCTACCTAGCATAAATAATTCGCCTACTGGTAATGGCCACATTTTATTTTGAATTTCTTTTGGATATAAAGTATGTATTTTGTTTGGCTTTTCAAAATCTGAAGCCATTTTAGCTAGTAGTTTGTTGTTGCTTAGTCCTATATTTACTGTAAAGCCTAGTTCTTCATTTACTCTTTTTTGTATTTCAATTGCTTTTTCTTCTAGAGTAGATTTCATTAAAAATTTGGTCATATCTAAAAAGCACTCATCTATTGAATATCTTTCTATTTCATCTGTATAGTTTAATAGAAGATTATATAATTTATTTGAATATTCTCTATACATTTTATAATTTCCTGGAAAAACTTTTATACTTGGACACTTTTTTCTTGCTTGGTATATGGTTTCTCCTGTTACTATTCCAAATTGTTTTGCTATATTACTTTTTGCTAAAACTATTCCAGCTCTTCTATTCTCGTCTCCACCTATGATTGCTGGGACTGTTCGTATATCTACTGTTTCGCCTTTGCTTAACAGATCTAAAGCTGACCAAGATAAAAATGCATTATTTACGTCTATATGCATAATTTTTCTTTCCATATTATCACCAAGGTCATTATAGAACATAAGTTCGTATAAGTCAAGAAATTTTTATTTTTTACTTGCATATAATTAAAATATGTGCTAATATAAATAAGTACTTTGTTTTTAGGGGTATAGTGTCAATGGTAGCACATCGGTCTCCAAAACCGCCTGTGAGGGTTCGAGTCCTTCTACCCCTGCCAACGCAAGAATTAAGAGTGAATAATTAATAATATATAACTTAAATCAAAATATAAATATTGGGGCGAGTTTGTATTTTTTATTATTCGCTCTTATTTTTTTCAAAGGTATATTTATCAAAATACCTTTCTTATTGTTTTTGGAGGTTCTTTATGAATTTTCGTTCCTTTTATTTTCTAATTATCGCTTTTACATTTACTTTAATTTTTGGATTATGTTTTTTTATTCCTATCTTTAGTTCTTCTGGCTATGTTTTAACATATACTCCAAGTTCTAACAAATCGCAATATTTGTCTATATCGACATCCAACTTTGCTTGGCCTGTTCCCGGTTATAATAATATTACTTCTAATTTCGGTTATAGAAAATCTCCGACCTCTGGCGCTGGTTCATATCATGGTGGAATAGACGTTGCAGTTCCTGCAGGTTCAAACATTATTTCTGCATCAACTGGTGTTGTTTCCTATTTAGGCTTTTATGGTGCAAATGGTTTTACTGTAAAAGTAGAATCTGGAAATCTTGTTTTTATTTATTCTCATGTATCTCCAAGTTTTTTAGTATATCCTGGTCAAATAGTAAATAAAGGTCAAGTTATTGCAAAAGTAGGTCCTAAAAATGTTTATGGTGTTAATAACAATCCATATAAAGATAGTAATGGAAATCCTATTAATGGAGCAACAACTGGTCCTCATCTTCATTTTGCAATAAGAAAAGACGGCAAAGCCGTCAATCCTTTAAATTATTTTTAATTACAAGTCTAATATATTTTTTGTATAGTCATGATACATTTTTCTTAGTTTCTCTATTTTATTTTCCAACTCAACAGACAAATCTGATGCTTCTTTATATTTTTCTTCCTTTATTGCATCTTTAATTCTTGTAAACAAACAATTATAATGTGTTGAGTCTTTAGCTATGTATTTTCTTATTTCGTTTATCTTAGACCAGTTTGCCAAATCATTATCTAATGCTTTTTCTACATTATGTACTATCTTGTATTCTCTAATCTCATCTGTATATTCATTTATTATTCTTTTACATAGTTCTTCTTTCCATCTTTTTATAGCCGATATTTTAAATGAATTTATAATTTTATCATTAAAAACATTGTTGAATTTTAATACTTCTAATTTGTTTTTACATTTATCTAAATTTTCTATGTTTTCATAGACACTTTTAGGTGCTATTCCAAATAATTTTTCTCTTTCTTCTGTTGTATAATATTCAAACACATCTTCTTCGCTTCTATACTCTCTTTCTTTTTCTAAATAGTCTGTTTCTTCTCCATGCTTTTTAGATAATTCATTTAAAAGTTCTTCTTCTGTTTTGTCTTTATTTATTGCATACTTTATTCCATCTAACATTGCCATATATGAAACTGCTGTTGCTAAATATATATTAGTTTTTGGATTTGGAGATCTTAGTTCAAATCTAGTTGCCATTTTATTATCAAGATCTTTTATTAATGATACTAATACTGTTCTATTTCTTGAAGGTATCTTTGGGTTTACCCCCAACGAAGTTACTATACATACAGGAGCTTCATATCCAGGTTTTAATCTTTTTAAAGAATCATGTGTAGATGATATAAATGGATTCATTACTTCATAGTTTTTTAGAATTCCCATTAAAGCACCATATCCAATTCTCCCTAAAAAGTCTTCGTTGGTTCCATTAAATAAATTAATTTTTTTGCCATTTTTTAGTCTAATTTTTGCTCCAAGATGTAGATGCATTCCGTTTCCTGCCACATCATCTATCGGTTTGGACATAAAAGTTGTTTCTAATCCATTGATTATAAATATTTCTTGTACTAGATTTTTTATAAACATTTGATTATCTGCTGTTTGCATAGGATTAGAATATCTCCAATCTATCTCTAGCTGTTCCATTACGTGACTATATTTCCCGTTATTGTCTAATTTTGCTTTTATTCCTCCGACCTCTTTATGTCCCATTTCCGGTTCTAGTTGATACTTATCCATACAAATTAAGGTTTCTTCTAATGCAGTTCTTACAGGGCCATTTATTTTTGTCCAATATTGTTCTTGTAAGCATTCAGAAGTTGTTAATGCTTCTATTTCAGCTTTATCATTTGGAGTTTTTACCCAGAACTCTAGTTCTGCTGCCGTATCTAGTTCTATTTGTTTAATTTCTTCTGTTTCTATATTCATATTTTTTATACTATTTGGATTTTCTTTTATTAGTTTTAGTATTTCACTTTTAAAAGTTTCTTCTGCTCGTTTAAGTATGCTTCTAGAATCTACTGCAACTCCTCCGTGTTGTAAAAAGGCTGGTATTACTATTGTTCCAACTGGTTTATTAGTTTCTTCATCTAATAAAGAATAATTATAATCTATAAACCAATCACATTCTTTATCAACTATCATATCTATTTTTGCATCATTTAATGTAGCTATTCCCGGCAATGCAACAGAAGACCCATCTGTTTGCACAGCTATTCCTTCTAAAAAGTCATTGATATTTTTTAGAAATATAGTTATTGGTATTTTTTCTTCTGTTCCATTTCCATACAAGTCTATTCCCATAAGAGATACAAATTTTATTTCTGGATACTCAGAAATTATCTTTTTTAAATCCTTTTCATTATGTTTTTCTTGCTGTATTTTATATATCATCTTATTTGACATAGTTTCCTCCTTTTTTTATTCAATAAAAAAAGGCGTCATAAAAACACCTTTTTACATATCTTCTTCATCATCTTCGTCATGGTTACAATGTGAACAATCATGTCCACAGCATCCATCATGCTCTTCGCATTCATCTCCCCAGTCTAACTCTATTATGTTGTTACATTCTGGGCATTGTATTTCTTCTTTTAATTTGTCATAGTCAACTACAAATTCTGCATTACAATATGGGCAAGTAATTGCAAAGTCGCTTTCTTCATCTATATAAAGTTCTTTTTCCATAGATTTTAATTGATTTTCTAGTTTTTCTACTCTTTCTTGTAGTAGCGCTTGTGATTGTGCTAATGTTTCCATTCTTGTTGCTGACATTTCTTCCATTCTGTTTACTTCGTCAAAAAACATATTGTACAAATTAAATATTTGTACCTTTATATATTCTAAATCTTCTTTGTTTTGAATATTTTTTTCTAAATCATCCAAAACTTTTTTAAATTTTACATTTAAGTTAGACATTATTGTTTTCCTTTCAGTTCTAGATTCTTTCCATATATTCGCCAGTTCTTGTATCTATTCTAATAACATCATCTGTATTAACAAATAGTGGTACATTTATTGTGTAACCTGTTTCTAATTCTGCTGGTTTTGTTTGTCCTGCACCTGCTGTGTTTCCAGCAAATCCTGGTTCTGTATATGTAACTTTTAATTCAACAAATATAGGTGGTTCTACTGCAAATACTTTTCCTTTGAATGATAATATTTTTACTATCATATTTTCTTTTAAGTATTTTAAAGTATCTCCTAAGTCTTCTTTATTTAATGGTAATTGGTCATAAGTTTCATTATCCATAAAATAGTATAGTTCTCCATCATCATATAAGTATTGCATTTCTTTTTTCTCTATTTCTGCTCCTTGTAATTTTTCTGATGGATTAAATGTTTTTTCTAAAACAGCTCCTGTTATTACATTTTTTAATTTTGTTCTTACAAATGCTGCTCCTTTTCCTGGTTTTACGTGTTGAAATTCTACAACCTTAAATACTGAACCTTCTAATTCAAATGTTGTTCCGTTTCTTACATCTCCTGCCATATAAACTTCTGCCATATTTTATACCTCTTTTCTATTTTTTTACTATAAATCTTTTTTATTTTAATATATTTTATGGAAAAAATCAAGTATTATACTATATCTATTTTAAAACTCTCGTTTTTAAATGGATTTTTGTTGATATATAGTTTGTCTTTTTCTAGTTCTTTTTCCAAGATTTCTTTTGTTTTTTCATCTTTTATGAATGTAATTAAGTATTCCAATTTATAATCATTTTGTGTGCACTCTATAAATTCATCTAAATCATCATATACTTCCGCTTCTATTCCATTTTTTACTGCATATTTATATAATTCTAATTGTAAATCTAAATAATCTTCGTCATCACAATATATAGCCATATTCCTAAATGGAACATATTCTAATTCTTTTTTGTTATTCTTCTTAAAATAGCAATATGTGTTAGTATTTCCAACACATATTACTTTTATTTGATTCTTTAGAATATATTCTTTTTCTTCTTTATTAAGCTCTTTATTTTCTATCATTTTGCATATTTTAAAATCTTCTAATACTTTATTAAATATTTTTATTAGAATCATATTTGTATTAGTTAATCCATGTTCTGTTAATGATATTATTGCTGTCTTTTTTAATAATGATTGCATACATAGATTTATTGTTATATATGGATTAGCATAATATGTAACACATATCACTTGCTTATTTACATCTTGAATAGGTTCTTTATCTTTATATGTTTCTAATAAATCTATTGCTTTTTTAATATTGAAATTTATATTGCAATATTTTTTATCAATATTATATATATTTTTTATTGATTCTTCATTTTCTATAATAGATTTTTTATATGCTTCAATAACTTTGTTGATTGTGTCTTTTCCTATATATAGTTCTTTTACTTTATTACTATATTCTAAAAATTCAATCATTTTATTCCCTTTCAATTTTTCTTCTACTTTCTTCTACTATTTTTATTGCCCTTTCAATTTGTTCTAATTCTTCTGGTGATTTTGTTTCTTCATTAATTCCAAAGATTTCTTTAATACCTTTTCCCCAACCAGTAGGTGAATGTATTAATTTTTCAACTCCTCTAGATTCAGCATTTTGGCTTAATTTATTTCTTTTGACTTTATTATCAACTACTATTGCATCCTCATTTCTTTTAAAACAATATTCATCTAAAATATATGTAGCTGCCCCATAAAATGGTTTTCCGTTTTTATCTAGCATTCTTTCTATTAATACTCTGTTTGAATTTGGTAAATGCATTATAGCATGACCATCCAAAGTCATTTTGAATGAGTAATTTTCGTCTAGTAATTTTATCAACATAAATCTTGCTGTTGGATCTGTAATGTATTGATTATAGTCTCTATCAGCTTTCTCTCTCTTGATTCTCTTTTTTCCACCTTTTTCTTTTATTCCTTCGTCTAATTCTAGACATATTTCTGAAAGTTCTTGTCTTGTTTCAATTGCTTCTGGTTCTGGGAACAAACTACTAATTATCATAAATTTTTCTGTATTGTCTTCTAATAAGCTAATCATTCCAGCTAATTCTTGTAAATTTATTTTTCCTTTATTATACATTTCTCTTATCTCTACTGGCTGTAATCCTTCTTGTTTATATTGAGCTGCTAAAAATTCTCCACCAAGCCATTCTATTGCTTCTTCAATATTTACAACACCAGTCTTATATAATTCTTCTATTATATTTGGTACAAATTCTTCTCCAAAGATACCAGAAATTCTCTCTATTAGTTCATCAGTGGTGGTTGTTATATGTTCTTGTTCTCTTAATTTAGCATATAATTCCCCATATCTTTTTAATTTAGAATTTGTTTCCTCTGTATCTAAATATACATCTTCATTAAAGAGTTCTATAAATCTGTTATCAAAATACTCTTTAGGAATTTCTAAATCCATTGATTCTATTAATTTTAAGCTTGTATTTCCTTCTACATATAAATCTATAATATCCTCTTCTTTAATATTGGTATTTCTCAATAAATATTTTATAAGAGCATTTGCAGAAAGTAAAAGTTCTTCTTTCCTATCTTCGTTTTCTTCATCTTCATAGCTTTTTGTTATATTAGTAATATCTTCTAATCCAACTCCTGCTATTCTTAATTCTTCTAAATCTTCTGGGAAAATACCATTTGCTAAGTTTTCATGTATTTTTTCTATATATAAATCAGTAAGATATCTTGTATCTGTGCATCTTGACAAAAATTCTTCTACATCTTTTAAAGTTATTTTTATAATTGAATTTCCATCATCGTCTAATATTTCATGTTCTAGCCCATTATACTTTCCTTTTTTCAATTCATTATAAATTCTTCTTAGTGATATTATAGACATTTCCATTTTTTCTTTTTTATCTTCATCATCCGTTTCTCTTAATAATACATTTTTTATCTTTTCTCCCTCACACATTCTAAGTCCTAGCATTGATTTTGCTGCTATATTTAATAACAAAGCTTCTTTATCTATTAAATGGAAATTTTCTGCAAAATATTCTTTTAGTAATCCTATCATTTTTTCTTCGGATTCTCTATCTTCAATATCAACAACAACTTCGTCCTTATCATATATGTTTTTAAATTCTTGTACACTCATTTTTTGATAGCCTATAAAATACTCCATTGCGACATTTCTCATAACTACTGATAAAACATGATCTCTATATTTTGGTTTTATAATTGATTTCATATCAGTTAATGCTGTTGCATTTAATAATGCTTTAAACAATTGTCTTTGTTTATAATCATATATTGACTCTATACTTTTAGGTTCATCTTCAGTTATTATTTGATATTCATTTATTCCTTTATATCTCTCACTTCTAAATTCAAATATCTCAATTGGACTTCTTAAAATTAATTTTTTCATTTCTTGTCTAGTTCCAGCTTTTATTCTGTCGGGATATGATCTCATTATTTCTGCAATGATTCTTCTTTTAAAATCATTGCTATTATTTGATTTTGACCTATCATCAGCTATAACTCCCATAACTATTCTGTATGCAATATTTTGCCTTTCTTTTTTGTCTGTTTTTATAATCATCTCTGCATCAATAGCATCTCTAAATCGAGAATTAAGTTTTGGATTATCTATTATCCTACAAATAAAATTCTCAAAATCATCTCCTATTATATCTCTATATTTATCAACTATTTGCACTAATGTAAGGTTATCTAATGATTTCATAAAGCCCTCCTTTTTATTTTAACGCATTATGTAAATATTATAACTCTTTTTGGAGATTTTTGCAAGTATTGGGAACAAAGCGACTTTAGTCGCCATTTGTTCCCGCCGATTTGAGTTTCCGAATGAAATGAGGCAATCTCAAAGGCAATAGCGATTATAGCATATAAAATAGCACCTTCAAATAACTAGCTTTTTGCTAATTTTGAAGGTGCTGTTTATATCTGCTTTACTATATTACAACATATCCTCTTTCTGATTTTGTTAGTCTTTCTGAGCCATTTTTTGTAACTAATAAAGTATCTTCTATTCTTATTCCATATCTTCCTGGTAAATATATTCCAGGTTCGTCTGCAATAACCATATTTTCTTTAAAACTTGCTTCATTTTTTAATCTAATAAATGGTAGTTCGTGCACTTCTAATCCTACTCCATGGCCTAATGCATGAATTAAATTATAGCCATTTACTTTAAAATCACTTTCAACCATGTTGGCTGCTGTTTTTATTGTATAGCCATCTGTTATTTCTTTTGTTGAAAGTTCAAGATTCTTTAATGCTAAATCATATACAGGTTTTATTTCTTCTAGTATGCATCCCATAAATATGGTTCTTGTCATATCTGAACAATATCCATCATATTTGCAACCCATATCTATTAGTATTGGATCTGCCATTTCTACTTTTCTATCTCCTGGAACCCAATGTGGAACTGATGAGTTTTCTCCAATTGCTACTATTGGGGCAAATGAAACTCCGTCTGCTCCGTTTGTTTTAAAATATCTTTCTATTTCTAAAGCAATTTGCTTTTCTGTCATTCCTATTTTTATATAGCTTAATAAATGAGTAAAGCAATTGTCTGTAATTTCACATGCTTTTCTAATTTTATCTATTTCTTCTTCATCTTTAATTATTCTTTGTTTTTCTATTATTCCTTCTGTTTCTACCAGCTCGTTTGTCTTATATGTTTGTTTTATGTTTTTATATTGCTTATATGTTACGTGATTTTCTTCAAATCCTACGTTTTCACAAAATGTAAAGAAATTTTCGTATTCTTCCTTGCTTATATCTCTATAATCCATTACTATTATGTCATCATTTATAGTAAGAACACTGTTTACTGCCTCTATGTACATTGTATATGTTATAAATATGTTTTCTTTTCTTGTTATTAGCAAAGTTCCTTCTGAAGTAATATTGGTTAAGTATCTAATATTGATTGGATTAGTTACTATCATTCCTTCTAAATTTAAACTTTTCATTTTTTCTCTTAAAGCACGCATTTTATAATTCATAGAGCCACCTTCTTTCTAAATATTTTAGTACATTCCTAGCGTGAATATTTTCATTAATATTGTAAACAAAATACTAAATGGTACAAATATTGTTATAACTGATGAGATTACAATAAATGGTCCAAATGGTATATATGTATCTGTACCTTTTCTTTTTATTATCATTATAACAATACTAACTATTGCTCCTATTAGAAATGCCAAAACAGATATTACAATAATATTTTGTAAACCAAAGAATAATCCAAGTGCTCCCATTAATTTTACGTCTCCCATTCCCATTGCTTCTTTTCCTGCAATAAGTCCTCCAATTAATGTTATAACTAAGAAAATTCCTCCTCCTGCTAACATTCCAAGTAGTAAATTTAATGAAATATTTATATTTATAAAGCCATATATAAATACAAGTACTAATCCTATCTCAAATATTAGCAAGTTTAATCTGTTTGGTATTATTTGTTCTTTTAAATCTACATAAAAAGCACATGCAAGCATTGGAATTAATATTACATATTTTATTAAATCTAGATTCTCTTTAAATCCTGAATGTAATCCGAATTTATATAGTAATCCTGTATATGCAATTGCAATACCTAAAATTAATATGTAATTTGGAAGCATTGTTTTTTTATATTTACTAAAACTTTCTTTTGTAAATATTTTTCTTTCTTTAATAAAACATTTACTTGTATAATCTATAAATTGGCCTATTATTCCTCCTACTAAGATAAATAAAACATAATATAATATATGTACATCATTAAAATACATCTTTTTTCTCCTGCTTTCTTTCTTGCCTTTTTAAATATTTTTTAATTATTATATTTTCTAAAGGCCTTTTTACTCTTGTAATAAATATGTCTTTTTTGCCTAATGGCTTTGTAAGAATTGTAAACATTTTCATTCTGTTTCCGCCGAAGCACGTCTGTCATTATTTGGTCTCCTACTACAGCTATCTGATTGGGTTGTAGGTTCAACAATTCGGCTCCTCGTTTAAATCCTTTTTTAAATGGCTTTTTTGCAAAATTTATATATGGTATGTCTAGCTCTTTTGCTACCATTTTTACCTTTTCAATCTTGTTAGTATTTGATAATATGCATAATTTAAAATTATTTTCTTTTAAGTTATTAATCCAGTCTTTAGAACCTTCCAATATCTTTAATTCAAAATCAATTAGTGTGTTATCAACATCTAGCAATAATCCCTTAATATTGTTTTTATGTAGTAATTCTACTGTAATCTCTTTTACATTTGTTAAATATATATCTGGGTATAATATCATTTGTTCCTCCATTTATGTGTATATATTATCAATATATTAGTAAAAAGTCAATAATTAGATAAATTGGAATTTGTAATTATATTCCAAATTAAAATATTAAAATTCAAAAAATGGTTCAGGTCATGTCGCTTTCATAGAAATTGTAAATTTTCTTGCTCCGCAGCGCCCTCATTAAAAATGAGATTCCCTACTGCGCTCGAAGAACAATTTCTAATTCAAGCTAACTCCATTCACAATTTTTTTCATTTTTAATATTTTAATTTATGGTAAAAACATATTGCAAACGTTGTAGGGGGCGACGTTTACAATAAATCCCACATCACACCTCACACATCAATTAAACAAATTTCAATTTATTTGCAAAATCTATGATTTCCTATTACTACTGTTACTGGTCTTGACCAAATCCATGCACTTGTAGCTGTGTTTGGATTAAAATAATATATTGCCCCATAAGATGGATCCCATCCGTTTATTGCATCTTGTGCTGCTTTTTTTGCAGTTTCATTTGGCGTTAAATTTATTTGTCCATCACTTACTACTGAAAAAGCACCTCTTTCGTATATTACTCCTGCAACTGTGTTTGGAAATGATGAACTTTTAACTCTATTTAATACAACTGATGCTACTGCAACTTGTCCAGAATATGGCTCTCCTCTTGCCTCTGCGTATACTAAATGTGAAAGTAAATTTAAGTCTGAGCTAGAATTTGTTGTTGCATTTGAAGAACTTGAAGAATTTATTCCCATTGCCGAAAGAGTTTTAGGTCCTGCTATACCGGTCTACTGTTAAGCCGTTTTTAGATTGGAACCATTTTACCGCTGAAAGTGTTTGTGAGCCATAAATTCCATCTACATTTCCATAGTAATAGCCCCATCTTTTTAATTTGGTTTGTATTTGTTTTACTTCATCACTTCTAGAACCATATTTAGAAAGCGCATACGAAGAATTGGTATCTTCTCTAAAAAATATGTTGTATGATAAAAAAGCTGTTATAGATACTATTAATATAAGTATAGCAATAATATTGCTTTTATTTTTTATAATTTTCTTCATAAAAAAACCACCTTTAAAGAAAATTTCCTACTATATAAAAAATATTTTCTCCAAAAATGGTATTTTTATGTGTTTTTAATTAATTTTAGAATATTCCTACTATGTTTCCGTTTTCGTCTATGTCTATTTTTTCTGCTGCTGGAACTTTTGGAAGTCCTGGCATTGTAAATATATTTCCTGTAAGTATTACTATAAATCCAGCTCCTGTTTTTAGTATTACATTTTTTACATGTATTTTAAATGGTTCTAAACATAATAAGTTTTTAGCATCATCTGAGAATGAATATTGTGTTTTTGCTATACAAACTGGCATATTTCCATAACCATTTTTCTCTAAATCTTGTATTATTTTTTCTGCTTCGTCACTATATTCTACTCCTTCTGCTCCATATATTTTTGTTGCTATTTTTTCAATTTTTTCTTTTATGCTGTCATTTAATCCATAGCAATATTTAAAGTTTGCTGGTTTTTCACATAAGTCTACTATTTTTTCTGCCAAATCTATTGCTCCTTCTCCGCCTTTTGCCCAAGCTTCTACTAAACTTATATTTACACCTTTTTCTTCTAACTTATTTTTTAAGTATTCTATTTCTTTATCTGTATCTGTTATGTATTTATTGATTCCAACTATTACATTTAATCCATACACATTTTTTAAATTATCTATATGTTTTAATAAATTGTGAATTCCTTTTTCTAGATATTCTATAGATTCTTCTTTTATATCTTCTATTGGCATTCCGCCATGATATTTTAATGCTTTTATTGTTGCTACACACACAACTGCATCTGGTGTTTTAGGTAAGTTTCTACATTTAATATCTAAGAATTTTTCTGCTCCTAAATCTGCACCAAATCCAGCTTCTGTAATACAATAATCTGCAAGTTTCATACCCATTTTTGTAGCTATTACACTATTACATCCATGTGCAATATTTGCAAATGGTCCACCATGTATTAATGCTGGAGTATTTTCTAATGTTTGAACTAAATTTGGTTTAATAGCATCTTTTAAAAGTACTGTCATTGCACCTTCTGCCTTTAAATCTTTTGCTCTTATTTCTTCTCCATTTTTATTATATCCTACTACTATGTTTCCAATTCTTCTCTTTAAATCGTTTAAGTCTTCTGCTAAACAAAATATTGCCATTATTTCTGATGCAACTGTTATATCAAATCCATCTTCTCTTGGAACTGCATTTTTTTCTCCTGACAAACATATTTCAACTTTTCTTAATGCCCTATCATTTAAATCTACACATCTTTTCCAAATTACTTTATCAAATCCTAATTCATTTCCTTGGAAAATGTGATTATCTATTAATGCAGAAAGTAAATTGTTTGCTGATGTTATTGCATGTATATCTCCTGTAAAGTGAAGATTTATTTCTTCCATTGGAGCAACTTGAACATATCCTCCACCTGTTGCTCCACCTTTTATTCCAAATACTGGTCCTAAAGATGGTTCTCTTAACGCAAGTATAGCTTTTTTGTTTATTTTAGATAGTCCGTCAGCTAGTCCTATTGATATAGTAGTTTTTCCTTCTCCTAATGGTGTTGGGTTTATAGATGTTACAAGTATTAATTTTCCATCTTTTTTATCTTTTAGTTTTTCGTATAATTCGTTTGAGATTTTTGCTTTGTATCTTCCATATTGTTCTAAATAATCTTCCTCTATTCCTAGTTTTTCTGCTACCTTTGTTATGTTTTGTAATTTTGCTTGTCTTGCGATATCGATATCTTCCATCTTTTACCTCCTAAAATTCTTCTTCTTCTATTTCTTCATCTTTTGCATTTATTAAAACTGTTATTTTCTTTTCTGCTTTTTCTAAATAGTCACTCGCACTTTTTGAAAGTTTCATTCCTTCTTCAAATTTATTTATAGAATCATCTAAATTCATGTCACCTTTTTCTAATTCTTGTACTATTTTTTCTAGTTCTTGCATTGTTTCTTCAAAATTTAATTCTTTACTCATTTTTACCTCCCTATCTTGTTTTGTTTCGAGTAACCATTAAGTAGCAACTCATACAATATAATTTATTCTTTCTTCAATGTGCCTGTTTTTATGTTTACTGTGTATATGCTTATTTCTCTTGTTGTTTCTCCTTCTCTTACGTATATTACACAGTTTCCGTTACCGTCTATTGATTCAAATGTAAAATACACATTGTCGTCTTCTCCCCAGTCTTTTTTTACAAGGTTTAGTGCTTTCTCTTTATCTGTTTCTTCTTTTTCTATTTCTGTTTTTGTAACTTCTTCTTCGCCTACATTAGAAGAGGGGTTTTGTGTAGTGTTAGATTGGTTGTTCTTTTCTTCATTTACATTTGTATTATTTTTATCTTCTATATTTTCGTTTTGTACATTATTTTCAACTGTATTATTTTCTATGGCATTTTCATTTAAATTTATTACTTCTTTCCCTTTGTTTTTTTCGATTTTTATTAGTTTTACTGTAAGTAAGGTTATTAGTATTACTAAAACTATTGCTACTGCTATTATAATTATTTTCTTCTTATCATCCATAAATTTCACCTCATAGTACTTTTGTTTTTATTTCTCCATCTGTAAATCTTATATCTAGCTCATCATTTGTTTTTAATTCTTTAACACTTTTAATTGTTTTACCATCTTTTTGAGCTATTGAATACCCTCTTGTTAGTGTCTTTAATGGGCTTAATGTGTCTAATTTAGAAATCAATTCTATTGATTTTGTTTTTGCGTCTTTTACTTTGTTTGTTATTAAGTTTTCCAGATTTTTAATTATTATATCTAGATTAATATATTGTTCTTTTATCTTTGCTGTTGGTTCTGTAAATACTTTTGATGACATACATTTTTGATATCTTAATTTCATAAATTCTATTTTCTTTTTTAAAGATGTTTTGTATCTTTGATTATATGTTTCTAGTTTTCTTTTTATTTCTGCTATATCAGGAACCGCAAGTTCAGCTGCTGCAGAGGGTGTTGGTGCTCTTAAATCTGCTACGAAATCTGCTATTGTAAAATCTGTTTCATGACCTACTGCAGAAATTATTGGTATCTTTGAATTATATATTGCCCTTGCTGTTATTTCCTCATTAAATGGCCACAGGTCTTCTATTGGCCCTCCGCCTCTTGCCAAAATTAAAACATCTGCTAGTTTCTTTTCATTCATTATTCTAATTGCATCTGCAATTTCCAGTTCAGTACCTTTGCCTTGCACTGGTATTGGAAATAATCTGATGTGAACATTTGGATTTCTCCTCGTAGATACGTTTATAATATCTTTTATTACTGAACCAGTTTTTGATGTTAATACTCCTATTGTTTTTGGCATAAACGGTATTTTTTGTTTATGGCTATTATCAAAAAATCCCTCTTTTTCTAATTTGTTTTTTAGCTCTTCATATTCTTTATATAAGTCTCCAATTCCATCTTCTTTCATTGCTTTTACGTATATTTGGTAAATTCCGATCTCTTTCAAATACAGAAACTGTTCCTAAAACTAATACTTTCATTCCATCTTTTGGAGTAAAATTTAAAGTAGCAGTAGAGCTCTTAAACATTATGCATTTTATTAAAGAACTTTCGTCCTTTAATGTAAAATACAAATGTCCTGTATAGTGATGTTTAAAATTAGATATTTCACCCCTAACATAGACATTATTTAAGTACTCGTCTTCTGCTACTTTTTCTTTTATATATTTATTTAAGTAAGATACAGTAATTGGTTCTATTTTCAATTTATTTCTCCTTAACTATACTTGCTAAAATTCCATTAATAAACACTGGTGAAGATTCTTCTCCATAGTTTTTGGCAAGCTCAACAGCTTCATTTATTGCAACCTTAAAAGGAATTTCTTTATATTGTATTTCGTAAATTGCAAGTTTTAATAATGCTAAGTTTACTTTTGATATTCTTTCTAAGTTCCAATCCTTTTTTAAATTATTGCTTATTAATTTTAGTATTTCTTCTGAATTTTTACTTGTGCCATTTACTACGTCTTTTATATATTCTTTTGCTTCTTCTGAAGTTATATTATTGTTTTCAAAAAACAACTGCATATCTTCATCATTTATTTCTTTTTGTATTTCTATTTGATATAGTAGTTTGAATGCTAATTCTCTTGTTTGTGATCTATTCATAAATTCCTCCATAAAGCTTATTATAGTTTATCTATATACGATTTTAATTTTTCTTTTACTAATTCTTTATTGTGTTGAACGTAGTTTCCTAATAAAATTCCTGCAATTACTATTAGAATAATTATTACTGCTTTATGAAGATTTAATAATAAAGCAATTATTGCTACTATTCCCCCAATTATTGCACCTCTATAATTAATTAGAAATTGTTTAACTTTTTCCATAACTCAACATCCCTTATTCTTTAATTTGTGGTTCTTTCTTTACACTTATATTTTTTACTCTTATGTTTACTTCTGTAACATCTAAGTCTAATGATTTTTTTATTGCATCTTTTACATTGCTTTGTAATTTAGCAGACAAATCTTTAATTACAGCATCTGGATGTACAGATAATGTAATATATATTTTAATGTGGCTTTCTTCATCTACTTCTACTTTTGTCATAACTGTTTCTGCACTGTCAAAGGATTTTATAACTGTATTTGCTAGGCTTTCTATTGTATCTCTTGATACTAATAGTTTACCATTATCATTTTCTAATAAAATCCCATCTTTTCCTTGGCTTTCGCTTGAATAAGAATTAAAGAAAATTGATTTTATTGATAATAGTATTAATACTATAGCTAGTCCTAAAGAAATGTTACCTGCAACACTATTGTCAACTAAAAAACTTATTCCATTGCATGCTAAAGTAACATCAATCCATCCAAATTGTAAAAAGCTAATTAATACTGATATTACTAAAATTATTATTGAAAATAATACTAAATTAAATTTATCTAAACCTTTCATATTTTATTTCTCCTCTTTATAATGATTTGGAATATTCCTTCTCCTTAGTTTTATTGTTGTTCTTCTTGAGTTTCTTCTTTTTCCTCTTTTTTATCTTCTGGTATGTTAACTCCTTGAACATGTACATTAACACTTGATACATTTAGTCCTGTCATTGTTTCTACTGCTTTTTTTACTCTGTTTTGTATTTCAAATGCAACGTCTGGAATTCTTGCTCCATATTCCACTATTATATTAACATCTATTTTTACTTCTTTTTCACCTACATCAACTTTTATACCTTTTGATAAATTCTTCTTTCCGCTAAAAACTTCTGAAATACCTCCAGCAAATCCTCCAGCCATTCCAGCTACTCCTGAAATTTCTGAAACTGCTTTTCCTGCAATTATTGAAACAACATCATCTGCTATTTTTATTTCCTCGTTATTTGTCTCTGCAATTTCAACTGTTTCCTCTTTTTCTATTGTATCTTTATTTTCTTCTTCCATAATAATACCTCCTAAAACAATAATGTTTTAATATAATTCTATATTAGTATATCAATTAAAATATCATTTTACAACAGTTTTTTACTAATTTTTTTATTCTATAAATATCACTTACAAACTTCTGCAAGCACATTAGATAAGCATTGCATACTTAATATGCATTGTTCCATTGTATTTCCTGTTGCGCCTACTTCTATTATGCTAGAACCATTTGTTAAATGCTGATTATATCTTGAGTTTCTAATTATTATTGGTCTAAATAAACCTGGATACATTTCATTTGCTTTTTCTTGAATTTTTACAGCCATTTTTAAATTTTGTACCCAATTTGGATGTTCCAAACCTCCTCCATTTGTTCCTATTACGAACATAATTTGTGCCACATAATTATCATTAATTTTAATTGTTGGTGCATATTCATTACTGCTTCCTACTGCATCTCTATGAAGATCAAAAACTAATTGAGTATCTTTTCCTTCCAGTAAACCTTCTAATGTATTTAATGACCTCGCATAAGAACCTGAATATGCCGGATAATCATGATACGTTGTATTATGTGTTACATTAAATCCTTTTTCTTTCAAATAATTTGTAAGTTCAGTACCCACTCTTGCAACACTATAATTTAAATCTGTTGTTCTGTAATTTCCTGTTGCTTCGTATTCATAACCGTGCACTTGGTGTATAGCTTTCACATGTGTGAGTATGATATATTAATATGTCTTTTTTATTTGTAATTTCTACATTTGGAGTTAGCATCTCTTCTGTAATTTCATAATCACTTTGATTATTTATTTGTACACTGCCATATGATGAAGTTACTTTAGGTGTTATATTATTTTCTTGTACAGCTTCTGTTGTTGCATTTTCTGGAAGTTTTGCTACTTTATTTATAAGTTCTTCTGTGTCATCAGTTGTAAGGTCATTTTGGTCTATTATTAAATCTGTACTTTTCAAAATAGATTCGTCTAAAATTCCTGCTCCCATTGCAAGTATTCTATTATTTGTGAAAAATTTCTCTTTTTCGCTTTCTTGTTTACCATATTCCATTAATGGAATAGAAATATCTAAACATTTTGTAAAAGAATATTCATTTATTTGTTTTTTTATATTATTACTATTTTCTTTTATACTATCTTCTTGTTTTTTTAAATCTACTGTTTTTAATAACTTTATCATAAAAAAAGTTATAGAAACTATAACTAAAAATTTAAGAATATACCTAAATAGGTCTTTTGCATTTATTACTGCTACGTTCATTTACAAATTTCTCCTTTGAATTTAACCTATTTAAATATATTCTTTTAATTTTGTTTTATGAAATAAATTGTAGTGTGTTGTTATATTGTTTTTATTTGTTATGCTCTTTTATATCTCTTTCTGTTAAGCATGTGTTATCCTCATTATTTTTTATACTTATCACCTTATTTAGGTTGCTTCATCTCATGCTATCTTTTATTAGGGCATTCTGCTGCCGAATGCCATCCTTCATCTCCTTTATATATTATATTAGTATTAGTTAAATTCAAAGCTGTACCTTCCCAATGTGATGGATATTCTTCTCTAGTTATAGGTAAATATACTTTTCTATCTATTGATCCATTTTTTATGAATCCACATCTTGTATCCCATTTTGCACCTTCTTTTGTCATATTTATTGGTAAATGTATATGTGACAATTTACTATCACAATAAAAAGCTTCCCATCCGTCTATAGACTTTAATTGACTGTCTTCTGGTATCTCTATATATTCTAAGTTCGTACAGAATTTAAATACTCCATCACCAAACCAATCAACACTTTTAGGTATCTTTATATATTTTAATTTTGTGCAACTCCAAAATGCAAATTGAGCAAATTTTATTCCTTCATCTTGTGTAAATGTAACTTCTTCTAAATTTGAACAACCACTAAAAGCACCATGCAGAGCTCCTTTTCCTAATATAGTTGCTTTTTTAAGTTTTGTACAATCTTGGAAAATATAATCTCCTAATGATGTTACACTTTTTGGAATTATTATTTCTTCTATTCCTGTACATTTTTTAAAAGCTGCTTCTCCTATGGTTGTAATATTATCTTGAATATTTATACTTTTCACATTTGCACATAGCTGTTTTCCTGTAGCAGATGTATTAAACGCACTATTGCCAATTGTTGTTATTATTGTTCCATCTTTTGTTTTTGTTGGTATATTAAAAGAAAGCATTCCTTTATTTATGGCTTCATATCCTTTTTCACTAAATCCTGTAACAGTTTCTCCATTTATTGCAAAATATATAGTTGTTGGATATATATTTACATCTTCTAACCAGTCCATTTCATTTGCCTTTGTTACAGTTTCAGGATTATATAATATATCTCCTATTTTTGTATTAAAAACCAATTTTTCTTTAAACTCTTTTTTTACCTTATTTGGTATATCTAAATCTTCAATTGTTATATTATCAACTGACTCTCTTCTAACTTTTCTTTGTACTATCTCTTCTTCTAATGCTTCTTTTACTTGACTTACTTCTGTTTTGTAAGCTGATTCTTTTGTTGTATTAAATAGTCCTCCATTTATTGATACTGTTACACTTACTCCCACTAAAATTAACATTACAACGATTGTAACTACTAGTGCAACTATAGTTATTCCACTCTCTTTTTTCATTTTGCTCCTCCTTTATTTATTTTGCAAATTGGAATTTGTTGGGTGATTTCTACGATAAATTGAGGGTCGCCGAGGACGGCGACCCCTACATTACAGCAAAGTGTAGAAATTGCTATTTTTAGTACTATCTACATGTTCAATTTTATTATATATTTTTTAAATACATAACAGTTCTAAATCCATACCAATCATGTGCAGCGTCACCCCATCCATAACTTCTGAATGCCGCTGAAGCCTTTCTGTATCCTCTAATTACATAATTGCCTGGTGAAATGTTCATAGGGTCCATAACTCTTTCATCTATGTTTCCCCCTATATCATATATATTACAAATTTTGTAACATCCAGATTCTTTTACTGTTCCAGAATAATTTCCGTTTACTCCATCCTTTGGATTAGTCAAAAAGTCTGAATCCTCCTTTTGCATAAATTTTAAAGTTGCATCCCATTGTGCATCATAAATCAAATGACTCACTACATAATCATTGTTCGCATACATATTAGCAGATTTTTCCTCAGCAACACTTTTACTTGCATTCTGCCATACAGTTTTTCCTTTTTTTATTATAGGCGTATTTGATTCATTGCAGGTTTCGTATCTACCTATATAAAAACCTCCATACGTTGATATACTTTCTTTTATTTCATTTGGCACTTCACCTAGTACAAATGATTTATCATATCCTATAGTTTTACCTTCATTATACCATGTTACACTTTCTAAATCTCCTTCAACTGGTACCCAGACAAATTCATTTCCATTTGTCTCATCAACAATAACAATTCCTCCACTCTCAGTTGTTCCCTGTGACTCATAAACCTTAAATCCAAATGGTACCATAATTATTTTATTATCACTTGTTTTGTATTCCTTGCCAACCGAAAACACAATTGTTTTCTCTGCAATTGTTATTTTTCCAGTATTTTCTATCGTTGTTTTTTCTTCTGCTGTTATTAATGATTGTTGATATAACTCCTCTAATACTTCACTTAACGTTTGGGCTTTTTCTCCCTTTGCATAGTTATACGCTATTTTGTCTACCTTCCATAAATCACGTTTAGTTATTATTCCTTCTGCTCTTGTTCCTTCTTTACCTTCTTTTGCTTTCTCAAATAGCCCTCCATTTATTGCAACAGTTACTGTTACCCCTACTAATATTAGCATTACAATTATTGTTATTATTAATGCTATTAATGTGATTCCGTTTTTTGTTTTTCATTTGTATTTCTCCTTTTATTTTGGTAATTTCTTTGGACAGACACAGGTCTGCCCTTACATGCATTATTTTATATGTTATTATTGTTCATGTCAAGATTTTATTTATTTAATTTTTCTATTATTTTTTCTATCTCCATTTGTTCTTGTGTTCCGTTTGCCATGTCTTTTATTGTATACATTCCTGTTTTTATTTCATCTTCTCCTATCACTAATACATATGGAATATTTAATCTATCTGCATATTTGAATTTTGCTTTCATTTTTTTGTTATCAAAATAAATTTCTGTATTTATTCCTGCTTTTCTCAATTCATTTGCTATTTCTATTGATTTACTCGAATCTTCTATCATAGAAATTACTAAAACATCTGATATTGATTTTTTATCTGTTTTTATTAATTGCATATCATTCAATATAAAGAATAATCTTGTAAGTCCTATTGACATTCCTACTCCTGGTAAATTTTTGTCTGTGTAATATCCTGCTAAATCGTTATATCTTCCACCTGAGCATATACTTCCTATTGATTTATATTGATTTAAAAATGTTTCATATACTGTTCCTGTATAATAATCTAGTCCTCTTGCTATACTTAAATCAATTTCAAAACAGCTGTCTGGAATTCCAAATGCTCTCATGTATTTTACTACTTCTTTTAATTCATTTAATCCTGTTTTATACGTTTCGTTTTCTATTCCAAGCTCTTCTAATTTTGATAGCTTTTCATCTGTTGTACCTTTTATTTCTATAAAATTAATTATTTTGTTTATGCTCTCTTCTGGCATATTATAATCGTCTCTAAATATTGCAATTACTAATTCTTTTCCGATTTTTTCTATTTTATCTATTGTTCTTAAAATGTCTGCTGATTTTTCTTGTACATTTGCATCTTCAAATAGTCCATTTAATATTTTTCTATTATTGATATGTATAGATAAATCATCTAATCCCAAGCTTTTAAATGTTTCGTACATGATTGCTGGTATTTCTGCATCATTTATTATATTTAATTCTCCATCACCTATTACGTCTATATCACATTGGTAAAATTCACGGAATCTACCACGTTGAGCACGTTCTCCTCTGTATACTTTTCCTATTTGATATCTTCTAAACGGAAATGTAATTTGGTTATAGTATTCTGCAACATATTTTGCAAGTGGCACTGTTAAATCAAATCTTAGTGTTAAATTGCTATCTCCTTTACTAAAAGAATATAATTGTTTTTCTGTTTCTCCACCTGCTTTTGCAAGTAATACATCTGAGCTTTCTATTACTGGCGTATCTATTGGTAAAAAGCCAAATTTCTCATAAGTACTTCTTATTTTATCTTGCATTTGGTTAAATAGTATTTGTTCATTTGGAAGTAATTCCATAAAACCTGATAATGTTTTTGGTTGTACTTTGTTCATAATATATGTCCTCCTTGTTTATTTTCTTGAATCACTTTGGGCAGTGTTCCATATAAATTCTTCATATTTAATAAGTTTTTGGTTTTAATTCTAAATAAATTGGTTCTTCTTCTTTTATTATTGTTGATTTTCCATGCCCTGGATACACTATTGTATCTTCTGGAAGCACCATTAATTTTTCTGTTATAGATTTTATTATATCTTCAAAACTACTTGTTGGCAAATCTGTTCTTCCCCAAGATCCTCTAAATAATGTATCTCCTGAAAATAGCAATTTTTCTTCTTCTGAATAAATTGAAATTCCGACCTTTTGTATGTCCTGGTGTATGCAATATTTTAAATTCTAGATTTCCTATATGAATTAAATCTCCATCATCTAATCTAGCATCAGCTTGAACTATAACTCTTCCAAGTCCTACATACTCAGCTAAGTTTACATCTGGATTTTTTAATCCCTCTTCATCTAATCTATGAATTAAAACTTTGCCTCCTACTCTTTGCCTTAGTTCATTTACTCCTGCTATATGGTCGCCATGGCAATGAGTAAGAAGTATATATTTTACTTTTGCATGGATTGTATTTAACATTTCTACTATTTTGTCTACATCTCCACCTGGATCAATTACCATTGTTTCTTTTGTTTCTTCGTCTTGAACAATATAGCAATTAGTACCTCCAACTGCTGGTATGTCAATCTTAATCCTTTTTAAAATCATCATTATTTTCCTCTTCCTTTGTTTTCTTTAGTTATTTTTTACGATTTACCTCATAAACACTATCCACTTTTCTAATTGCCTTTATAACATTGTTCAATTGTTCTATATTTTCTACTTCAACTGTTACTTCTATTGTGGCAATTCTTTCTCTACTTGTTTTAGTATTTACTCCCATTATATTAATTTTCTGAGAAGTAATTTCTCTTACTATATCAGAAAGTAGTCCTGTTCTATCATTTGAAAGTATTTCTATGTCTACATTATATGTTTCTTCTGTTTCTTCGTTGTACCACGCAACATCTATTATTCTATCTTTGTCTTGTAGCAAGTCTTCCATGTTTTTGCAGTCTGTTCTATGGATAGATACTCCTCTTCCTTTTGTTATATAGCCTATAATATCATCTCCTGGAACCGGATTGCAACATCTCGAAAATTTAACTAAGCAGTTATCAATTCCTTTTACTATAACTCCTGATTTTGGTGCTTTTTTAACTGTTTTATTTTTAGAATCAGTTAGTTCTTGAATTTTTTCTTCTATAACTTCTTCTTCATGTTCCTTCTTGTATTCCTCTAACAATCTTGTAATTATCTTTCCTGGTGATATTGCTCCAAATCCAATACTTGCAAACATATCATCAGTAGTTGCATAATTATATCTTTCTAATGCACTATTTACCCATTCTGGTTTAAATAAATCACTGTGAGTCATTCCTATTCTTTTTATTTCTCTGTCTAGAATTTCTTTTCCTCTTATTATATTTTCTTCTCTTTCTGATTTTTTAAACCATTGTTGAATTTTTGTTTTAGCACTTGAGCTTTTTACATATTTTAACCAATCACGGCTTGGTCCTTTTGGAGTATCTGATGTTATTATTTCTACTATATCTCCACTTTTTAATTTTGTTACAATAGGCATCATTTTGCTGTTTATCTTACAGCCAATCATTTTATGCCCAACCTCTGCATGTATTGAGTATGCAAAATCTATTGGTGTTGAATCTCTAGGTAGTACTTTTATTTCTCCTCTTGGAGTAAATACATACACTTCATCTTCAAACAATTCTGTTTTTAATGTTTTTAGGAATTCATCTGGATCTTGCATATCTTTTTGCCATTCCAAAGTTTCTCTAAGCCATGCCAATTTATCTTCTGCTACTACAACATTTGATTTTTTACCTGTTTTGTTATTTGCTTCTTTATATGCCCAGTGTGCAGCGATACCAAATTCTGCTATTCTATGCATGTCCCAAGTTCTTACTTGTACCTCAAATGGTGTTCCATTTGGTCCAATTAAAGTTGTGTGTATTGATTGATACATATTTGGCTTTGGAACCGCAATATAGTCTTTAAATCTTCCTGGCATTGGACTATATAACTCATGTACTACACCAAGTGCTGCATAGCAATCTTTTACAGAATTTACTATTATACGAAGTGCAAACAAATCATATACTTGGTCTAATGTGATATTGTCTCTTTTCATTTTCCTATATATACTATATAAATGCTTTGCTCTTCCCGTAATTTCTGCTTTTATATCTTCCTTTTCAAGTGCTTCTTTTATTTGATCCATTATTTTGTCTATAAATTCTAAACGTTCTTCTCTCTTTTTTTCTATTCCTACTACTAATTCTCTATATTCATCTGGATATAGGTATCTAAAGCTTAAATCCTCTAATTCCCATTTTAAAGAATAAATACCTAAACGATTTGCAAGAGGTGCATATAAATCCATTGTTTCTTTTGCATTTGCTATTTGTCTGTTTCTTGGTAAATAGCTTAATGTTCTCATATTATGAAGTCTATCTGCAAGTTTTATTAGTATTACTCTTATGTCTTTTCCCATAGCCAAAAACATTTTTCTATAGTCTTCTACTTGTTGTTCTTCAACTGTTGTGTATTTAATTTTTCCGAAGTTTGGTTACTCCTTCTACCATTTCTGCAATTTCGTCGCCAAATTCTCTTGCAATGTCTTCGTGTGTAATTGGTGTATCTTCTACAACATCATGCAACAAAGCTGCACATATTGTGCTATCATCTAATTCTAATTCTGCTAATATATATGCTACTTCTAGTGGATGAATAATGTATGGTTCTCCTGATATTCTTTTTTGTTCTTTATGGTTTTCGTTTGCATAATTGTAAGCTTTCTTTATTAATTCAGTATTCGAATTAGGATTGTTTGCTTTCATTTTATCTATTATTTTATCTATTGTTACATTTTCTTTATTTTGCATATAAATTTCCTTTCTCTATATTGATTTCATAACATCTTTTATATTTATTTGAACTATTTCTTCTCCGTCCGTATTTGTTTATTTCTAAGTTTCCTGCTATATCAATTTTGTCTCCTATTAGATATTCTTCTGATAAATGTCCTAAATTAAATCCTATTGCATTTATTAATAGGTTGTCATCTTTTAATGTTAGTTTTAAGTGTTTTCCTTCCGAAAGTGCCCTTATTGAATCAATTTTTAAGTTTTTATACACAAATATAGGATTTTTATTTTTTTCTCCAAATGGCTCTAGCATTTCTAAATCTTCTATAGTTTTTTTATTTACATCTTTAGCTGTAATTATACTATCTATTTTTATAACTGGTATAATTTGTTGTATATTCTTACTTTTAGCTATTTCCTCAAATGCTAACTTAAAATCATTGTACTTTTCTTTTTTTAGAGAAAGTCCAACAGCCATTTCATGTCCGCCATATTTTTCTAGATAAGCACTTGACTCTACTAAAGCCTCGTGTAAATCAAATCCCGGCAAGCTTCTTCCAGAGCCTTTTCCAATATCATCTTCAAAACATATTAATATAGTTGGCTTATAAAATTTCTCTGTTAATTTTGATGCAACAATTCCAATTACTCCGTGGTGCCAGTTATCTCCACTTAATACTATTGTATTCAAATTTTTTATATCTTCTTTTTCTAGTTCTTTAATTGCTTGCTCAAATATATCTTTTTCTTTTGTTTGTCTTTCTACATTGTAACTATTTAATCTTGCAGTTATTTTTCTTGCTTCTTCTATATTGTTTGTTAAAAATAAATCTAAAGCTTCTTCTTGATATCCCATTCTGCCACAAGCATTTATTCTTGGAGCTACGCCAAAAGATATTGTATTTGAATCTATTTTTCTATATCCTGATTGTAATATTAGTTCTCTTAATCCAATATTTCTTGTTTGTGCTACTAACTTTAATCCCAATTTTGCAATTACTCTATTTTCATCTACTAATGGAACTATATCTGATATTGTACCTACACATACAATATCTAAATACTTTAAAAATTCTTTTTCTTCTAGTTTTAGTCTTATTGATATTGCTTGTATTAATTTGAATACTGCTCCACACCCAGCTAATCCTCTAAATGGATATTGGCTATCTTTTCTTTTTGCATTAATTATTGCATACGCATTTGGTAAATTTTCTAGTTGCTCGTGATGGTCTGTTATTATTGTTTCTATTCCTAACTGGTTGGCTAGGTCAACTTCCTCTATTCCAGATATTCCGCAATCAACGGTTATCATTAAAGTATACTTTTGCTCTGCTATTGACCTTATAGCATTTTCGTTTAACCCATATCCTTCTTCTAATCTATTAGGAATATAGTGTCCTGTTTTTAATCCTCTTTCTTCTAAGAATTTTTTTAAAACAGTTATGCTTGTTATTCCATCTACATCATAGTCTCCATAAATCATAACCTTCTCTTGGTTATTTATTGCTTTAATTATTCTTTCTACTGCTTTTTCCATATCTGGCATTAAATATGGATCATAAAAATCATTCCTTGTGGGATTTAAAAAAGTATCTATTTCTTTGTCATCTATTATTCCCCTATTTACTAATATCTTTGTTAGTAATTCTGATATATTATGTTTTTTTGCTATTTCTATTATTTTTTCGTTATTTTCTTCATAAAACTCCCATTTCTTATTCATAATATCTCCCTAAAATAAACATTTGTTATATTATATATCTTTTCTAATAGTTTTAAAAGGTTTTTTTGTATTTTTTATATTATATTGTGCCTATGCATATAGTTGATTTTAGGTCCTGCTATAAAGCTTACCTTCTAACACAAAAAAGAAGCAAGAGATTTTAATATTCTCTTGCTTCCTTTTGTTCATTAATCAATATTAAAAAGTGCTTTAACATTCCATGTAGTTCCATTTACTGTATCATTTAATATAATTCCTTTATTATCTAATTCGCTTCTAATTGCATCTGCTGTTTCAAAATCTTTTACTTTTTTTGCCTCACTTCTTTTAGCTATCATTTGATTAATCTCTTCTTCTGTAATATCAAGATTTGTAACATATTTTTGTTTCATTTCTGTAAGGAATTTTTCTGGCTCTTGTTCAAATAATCCAAGAATTCCGTAAACCTCTTTTACATTTGCTAGTATTTTAGCTAATGTATTTGCTGTTTTCTCTCTATTATTCTTTTTAACGTTTTTCATTATTACATTTACATATTTAAAAATGCTGTGTAAGTTTGAAAGTGCTGCAGCACTATTAAAGTCATCGTCCATAACTTCTATAAAATTTGGTATAATGCTTTCAGAAATATCATCTTCTAATGCTTCTCCATCTTTATTTCCATTATATAAATTAATAAATTCTTTCATTGCTTTTATTGTGCTATAAAAATAATATAAATGTTTTTCTGCTAATGCAAAATCTTTGTCTAGTAAGTCCATATCTGATGTGTAGTGTTTTGAATACATTACAAATTTAATTACTTCATAATTATATTTTTTTAGTGCATCTCTAATGCTTAATGAGTTTCCTAATGATTTACTCATTTTTTCTCCATTAATTTTAATTAATCCGCAGTGAGACCAATACTTTGCAAAAGGTTTTCCTGTTAAAGCTTCACTTTGTGCAATTTCATTTTCGTGGTGAGGGAATATTAAATCTTTTCCTCCTCCATGAATGTCAATTGTTTCTCCAAGGTTTTTTAAAACCATAGTAGAACATTCAATATGCCATCCTGGTCTACCATCTCCCCAAGGTGATTTCCATGAAATCTCACCTGGTTTTGCTGCTTTCCATAAAGCAAAATCTATTGGATCATGTTTTCCTTCTTCTACATCTTTTCTAACACCATTTAAAAGTTCATCAACTTTTCTATGTGATAATTTGCCATATCCAGGAAAACTTCTTACATTAAAGTAAACATCTCCGTTTTCTGCTGGGTATGCATGGCCTTTATCTATAAGTCCTTGAACAAATTCAATAATATTTTCTATATTTTCTGATGCTTTTGGCTTTACATCTGCATCTGTAATATGGAGATTTGCCATATCTTTTTCAGTTTCTTCAATTTGTTCTCTAGAAAATTCTAGTGGATCTTTTCCAAGCTTATTTGCTCTGTCAATAATCTTGTCATCTACATCTGTATAATTTCTAACATATTTTACATTATATCCTCTATAACGTAAATAATCAGCTACCATAGCATACGCAATTGCCTGTCTTGCATGACCTATATGGCTTAAGTCATATACTGTAATACCACATGCATACATTTTTACATTTTTACCGTCCAATGGAATAAATTCTTCTTTACGTCCAGTCATTGAATTATAAAGTCTCATAATAATACCTCCTACTTTATAGATAAGAATTTTAATTATATATTACTAATTTTATTGCTATTTTTTATTTAATATTTATATAATATATCATAATTAGCTATTAATTACAATAGAACTAAATTTGCCCTATTCAACAAAAAAAGTTATGCAACCTGCATAACTTAATATATAAAATATACATTAATTATTGCAGGCACCAAATTAACTCGTACCTACAACATAGGTAAGAGTATTATCTGCAACAACAATTATTTAATATATATTTTTTCATATTTAATTCCTCACTATTTATTTTTAATAATTATATATTTAAAATCGCTTAATGTCAAGGGGTATTAGGAAATAAGAGCAACCTTTTACAAGGTTGCTCTTTGTGGTAGTTTAGTCTTTCTTGTTCTTCTGGCAATTGATTTTTAAAGCTGTAGTTGCAATTACAATATAAAAACAAATATGTATTACATAATACAGGCATCTGTCAAGGCTAGCAGTGGAATAAACGCTTAATAATGTTGCCAGTTTAGGCTCAATGATACAAAATAATGCCATAAAGCCGAATAGCATTATTATTGAAATAACATTCTTTGCCTTCTGGTTTTTCAAAAGCATTTCCGTTATCCACAATATGCAAATTACTAAAGTCAGTGCTATTATTGCCCATGTTCTCCAAGTTTCTACCATTTTGTTTTTCCTCCTTAAGTACTTTTTTTGTTGATATTTTTTATATGTGAAACCAAAAAGTTAGAGGATTTTCCTCACACTAATCAGTGTAAAAAAGAATTGGCACATAGGATATTGCCTATGCTGTTTTTTATTATACAATATTTTACATAAATATGCAAATGACATGGTCACTGATGCCGCTTATTTCTCTTTTTGTCAAGCATATTTCTATAATTTATAAGTAACTAAAAAAAAGTCATAGTTTTACTATGACTTTTTTAGTTGGTGGGCAGGGATGGATTCGAACCATCGTACTCGTATGAGAACAGATTTACAGTCTGCCGCCTTTAGCCACTCGGCCACCTACCCATATTTAGTTATAAAAAAATTTTGCGTTGGTGCTCCCTCAAGGATTCGAACCTTGGACCCACCGGTTATGAGCCGGTTGCTCTGACCAACTGAGCTAAGGGAGCATTTGTTCAACGCGAAATTTATTATAAGATATTTTTCGCGTTCTGTCAATACAAAATTTCAATTTTTTTAATTTTTTTTAAAATTATTTTCTAATGTATGTTATGTACTCGTAATCGTAAGGATTTTCGTCATTTCTTAGGCCTTTTTCTTTTGAAATTTCTTTCCATTCTGTTTCTTTTATTTCTGGGAAATATACATCTCCCTCAAAATCATGATTTATTTTTGTTATATATAATTTATTCACATAAGGCATTAGTAATTTATATATTGTTGCTCCACCTATCACAAAGTTTTCTTCGTCTGAATTTATATATTTATCTAATTTTGATATATCGTCTAAAATCTCTACATTTTCATTATCTATATCCATTTTCATATCATTGCACAATATAATATGTTTTCTATTTGGTAAAACTCTTCCTAATGATTCAAATGTTTTTCTTCCCATTATTATATTTTTTCCTGTTGTAATTTGTTTAAATCTCTTTAAGTCTTCTGGTAAATGCCAAATTAATTTGTTGTCTTTTCCTATTACATTATTATTTGCTATTGCAACTATTGTACTTAGCATTATATTTATCTTCCTTTCTCTTTTTATTTATACTGCTACATCCATTTTTATTTTTCCTAGATGTTTGTAATCTATTAGTTCTATGTCTTCTGGTTTAAAATCATAAAAGTCTTTTATTTCTGGATTTATCCAAAGTTTTGGTGCTGGATATGCCTTATCTCTTCTTGATAGTTGTTCTTTCATGCCTTCTACTTGATTTTCATATATATGTGCATTACTTATACATACTGTAAGTAAGCCTGGTTTTAAATCTGTTACTTGTGCTAATAAATGAACAAATACAGCATATTGTGTTACATTAAATGGGTGTCCTAAAGGAATATCATTTGATCTTATTGTAAGCATACAATTTAATTTTCCATCTGTTACATCCCAACAACTATTAAACACACATGGATATAGAGCTCCTGTATCTAAATATGGTATTTGCCAAAGGTTTAGCACCATTCTTCTATCTTGTGGATTTGTTTTTAATTGATGTATTAATTTATCTACTTGATTAAATTTTTTTACAACCCATCCATAAGCTGTTCCTATTGTTCCATCTTCCATTTCCCATTCGTCCCATATATGAACATTTTGTTCATGTAAGTCACTAATTTTATTAGATTGCTTTTGAAAAATCCATAGTAATTCTTTTATAGCTGCTTTATATGCAACATATTTTGTTGTAAGTATAGGAAATTCTTCTTGCAAATTGAATTGCAAAATTTGGTGTGGTAACTTGTATGTAGCTATTCCTGTTCTGTTTTGATCATAATATCCATCTTTTAAAATTCTTTCTACCAAATCTAGGTATTGTTCATCATATTTACTCATATTTTCCTCCATATATTATCTTGCAAAAAACAGGACGGAATAACTTCCGTCCTATCTCATAATAGATTATTTTTTAATTTCTTTCTCCTCTACCTTCTGGAAGTGCTGGAACATCTAATACAACTCTTATTTTCATTACATAAGATATTGTTCTTACTAATTTACTGTTTTTAATTCTTTCCCATAATGTTGGTTTTACTTCAAATCTTGTTTCTTCAATAAATGAATCTTCTACAACTTCTTCTTCAATAGCTTCTACTTTTTCTTGTTTTGCTGGTGCTTCTACTGGTGTTGGAATTCCTTTTAAAGCTTCTGCTATTTCTATTCCAATATAGCTTAGAGCTTTTGATCTGTCTTCTATTCTTTCCATATCTATTTCAATATGTAGATTTCCTTCTAAGTTTGAAATTCTTGCTCTTACTAATTTTAATGCATCTTCATAATTTGCTGGTCTCTTTGTTTTACATTTTCCTATTATAATTAAAGCTTCAATAACATCCTCTGACACAACATTGCTTATTTGTTTTACTTTTGTTTTCCATTCTTTATCTTTGTTTTGAACTGCTTCAAATACATCTTTTAATTCATTTGCTTTTGCAATATTGTTTTCTCTTTGTCTTATTAGCTTTTCTATTTGTTTTGTGTTTTCTTCAAATTGATTTGTTGCGTATTCAACTAATCCATAAGAAGCTTTATATACACTTGCTGGAAAATTCTTCTTTTTTGGATATTCTGTTAAATATGTTTTTATTGAATCTATTAAATCTTTAAAATAAGCATCTTCGTCCAATTGAACAATTTGTTTCTTATTATTTGGATTTATCATTTTTTGAACCTTGTCAATATTTGATAAAATTTTTTCTTCTGTAATTATCATTTTCACGTTTACTATGCCTGGCTTATGAAAAAATAGCACCGTAAACTCACCCTCCTTTGTCCTATGTACTTTTATTATTTATAATTATACATTCTTTGCGAAAAAACTACAATAGGATTTGTAAAATTTAATTTATCTATTTCGTTACAATTTTATTACATTAATATTACAAAAGTCAATATATTTTTTTATATTTTTTCTCTATTTTTGAGCTTCAATTTTTGCTAATTCTTCGTGTCTTTTTATTTTTAATGTTGTAGTTTTTATAAGTTCTTCTTCTGACACAAGTATTTCTTTAATATATTTATATGGTGGCATTGTTTTGTTTACTTCTTTAATCTTTGACCACAAAGCTTCTTTTATTTCTTCATCTGAATTTGCATTATATAGCTCTTTCATTAAGTCTCTATCATATACTATTTTTACGCAAAGTTTTAAGTCATCTTCGTTATTTTCTTCTGGCTTTCCATATATAAAAGATTCTTTTACTCCATCAATTCTATTTATTATGCTTTCAATCTCTTCTGGATACACATTTTTACCATTCTTTAAGACTATTACACTCTTTTTTCTACCTGCTAAAAATAAAAATCCTTTTTTATCAATATAGCCTAAATCTCCTGTGTGAAACCAGCCTTTTTCAAACACTTCTTTATTAGCTTCATCGTTTTGATAGTATCCAAGCATTACACTTGGTCCTTTTACAATAACTTCTCCAACTCCATTTTCGTCTTTATTTATTATTTTTACTTTTAAACTAGGAAATACTTTTCCTACTGATCCTAATCTCTGAGCAAAATCTGTTCCTGCAGCTATAACTGGAGATGTTTCTGTTAATCCATAGCCTTGAACAATTCTGAAACCTAATTCATTGAATCCTTTTTCTACTTCATAATCTAATGCTGCTCCACCATTTACCATAAGTCTTAATTGTGGTCCTAATGATTCGTGGATTTCTTTAAACATCTTCTTTCTAAAATCTATTCCAACTTTTGAAAGCATTCCGCTTAATTTCATTATTTTTTCTACTTCTGCTAGTTTTCCTTTTTTCTCAATTGACTTCATAACTCTTTTATAGATATTTTCATAAAGTGCTGGTACAGAAATCATTGCAGTAATCTCAAATTCTTTTATGTTACTTGCAATATGTCTTATTCCTTCACAATATGCAATTGAAGCTCCTGTATACATAACATAAAGGAATCCAACTGTACATTCAAATGTGTGGTGCAATGGTAAGAATGATAATAAAGTATCATTTTCATCAATTTTTAATACAGCTGCTATATCCATTAAATTTGAACATATATTTTTGTGTGATAGCATTACTGCTTTTGACATTGCTGTTGTTCCTGATGTAAATAGCATACATGTCATTTCTTCATTATTAATTTTTGCATTTAAGAATTTTTTGTTTCCTTTTTTTATTAATTCTCTTCCTTTTTCTACAAGTTCATGTTCTGAATAAATTCCATTCTCCATCTTTTCTAAATCCATTGAAATGTAATATCTCAAGTCTGTTGTTCTTCTTTGTTTTATATCTTGCATAACTTCATCATATTTGTTTGAATAAAATATTGCTTCTACTCCTGAACGAATTATTAAGCTTTCTAGTTCATTTGCCGGCAAAGACTTATCTAGTGGTACAACAACTCCTGTCCCACAACATGTTGCTAAATATGCTAAGCACCATTCATATCTATTTTCTGATATTATTGCAATTCTTTTTCCTTTTAAACCTAAATCTATTAATTTAGTTCCTAATGCGTTTACTTTTTCTATAAATTCCTTATATGTAATTACATCAAAAACTCCTGGCTCTTTTGTCTTATACTTAAAAGCAGGCTTATCACCAAATTTTTTTTCTGTTTTTTCTAGCATATCTTTTAAATCTGTAATTTTTTCAAATAAATGTAGTTTTCTTTTTTTCTTTTTTTCTTTTTCTTCTGCTAGTTCTTCTATTTCCTCTATTTCTTCTTTTTTATATCCTTTTTCTTCAAAAAATTTTAACATCGTATTTAATATTTTACGTTTTTCTTTGTCCATTATTACACCTCTCTTATTTTTTACTTAGTATATTATACATCATTTTTTCATTCAATTCAACTTAATAAAGAAAAGCCCTACTAGCAATGCTAATAGGGCTCTGGGTAGTTAATCTACATAGCCATCATGCGGAACGGAATTATAGATATCCTCTATAAGCCAGGCAAAGTTTTCGGTGTAGCAACTCTTTTTTCTCTCGTTTTCTTTAGCTATTACGTCAAAGAAGTATTTGTCTTTGCTTCCAGCCTTAATGTTTCTGTAACACTCGAACACAGCAGAAACATAGTCGGCACTTTTAAGAAGTTTTTTATACTTCTCATTTTCTTTTTCTTCCATCATGATTTTTTTTATGTCATACCAAGGAAGCTTTTGATAGACGTGCTCTAGCATTACTTTTCTTTCAAATTCTTCTGTTGCTTCTCTTAAACCTTCAACAGAATCTTTGATATTGCTTGCCATATCTCCTGTCCAACGTTCAGGAAGATCGTGGAATGCTCCACACCAGAAAAGATGCAATGCAACTTTCTCATCTTCGCTCTGCTCCAATCCTACAAGGAATGCAATTATTGCAGTTTCCGCCATGTGTTCAAGAACTGAACTCTCCTTTGCTTTGAATTGGGTTAACCAACGGATGCTTGATCTAAGCATTGACACTTCACAGAAAAATTTGTATTCTTCTGTTTCTTCGTCAAAAAATGAAATTTCCAAATCTTTAGCTAATTTCTTAACAGTTTCTAAGACTTCAGATTCAGCATTTTCAATCTCCAGTTCTCTGCACTCTATCAGAGTAGCTATTTTGGTGGCGAGCTTGAAAATCTTTACTTCTGTCCATTCCTCGTTAATTTCCATTCGTTTTTTGAACTCATTTGGATCTTGCAAAATTTCCTGCTTGATTTTTTGCTTATACCTTTTTTTTAAGTCTTCGTCATTCGCACATATTTCATTTATGTGGTCATCACGAATGTTTCCATTTATAGTCTTTTCGAACATTCTGTTCAATGCTATCCATGGAAACCTCTCCATCACTATTTTCTTGCCCATTGCTTTTGCAAGCTTGGCCAAGAAATAAGTGATTACTATATTCAGTCCTTGCTTTGCAAGTTCTGTATACAGTCTTAGAGACTTATTTTCTGAGCAGTCTTTGTTAGACCACCGGGTGATGTTGCTTAATGGATTAAGCACTTTTTTGAAGATGCTTTTAACAACATCTTTCGTTACCCATGACTTTGCAAATTTTTTACCCATATTCATTTTCCCTCCTAAAATTATTTGTCTCCTGTTATAACAAGTTGTCACGCGAGGAAGACTTTAAATGAATATGGGTATATTATATCATCATTTTATGTCTACTTCAACTATTTTTTTATTAATTTATCTTTCGCCTTCATCAATAATAAATAATGGCGTTTGCTTACTGTTAAATCTTAGTCTTTTTTTCTCCTCCTCAACATTTTTCTCGGACTTTTCTCCTGTTGTTTTTTCTATTAATGTTTTTACAGATCCACTTCCCTTTTTATCTGGCACATCTCCTAATTTATATTTAACCGGATTTAGGAATCCCATCTTCTTAAGAACTTGTCCTATTCTTAAATCATTCATTCCTCCTAATTGTTTTATTGCTAGTTTTGCTGCAACATTTGTTTTAAAATTTACTGTTCTTTCATATTCTATTTTTTCTTCTATATATTGTTCAAGATTTTCTCTTGTTATAGCAACTCCTCCATATTGACCAAACCTTTCTTGAAGTTCTCTTCTGATTTTTGTTACTTGTTTAGCTTCTTCTTTTTTTAGAAACTCATTAGGAGTATAGTCTGTTCTAACAGCTTTTTCTATTAATTTTCTTGTTGTAACAGGAATAGCATTATATACATCTTCGCAAGCTCTTGCAAAGCTTTCTCCTTCTCTTTGTACATAACTATAATATTCTTTAAAATATTTTCTTCTTTGCATTAAAGCACATGGTATTTTGCCAACAAAATTTCTAACTTCTTGTTTTATTCCTTTTATTCTTTTTTGTTCATTTATTCCTACTTTAAATTTTTCTTTTGCATATTTGTTTTCATCTAATGTATCATTAAATCTCATTGCCTCTTTTACTTTTTCATCTTTTACCATTGCTAATATACTTTTGTCATAAAATTTATCTCTTATTAAGCCTGTTTTTACTGCTGTATTAGCATAGTATTTAACAGCTTTGTATACTGCTGATGGTAGCGAATCTGTTTGATATTTCTTTTTAGTATTAATAACATATTCTTTATAGTCCAAATCTCTTAATCCGTTTGTTTCATATATTATATCAAGTACTCTTTCAGAAAATCCCATTGAGTTTCTCATTTTTTCCATTCTAATTTCTTCTTGTTCTTCTTTGCTCTTATTATCATTAGAATCTTCTTTCATTACTTCTTGCATTTTTGCTTTGGAATTTTCTATATAGTCTTGTATCATCGCCTCTTGCATATCATCTAGAACTTCCTCTACAACAGAATTTCTCATTTTCAAACATTTTTGTGTGCATTCAATTATTTTATTTGCTTCTGCATCTATAAAGTTGTGATTTTCCTCATTAAAATAGTTTCTGCTTCTATAATTTTCTACGAATTCACTCATTACTTCATTTAGTACTTTAACCATTTTTTTATCTTTCTTATTATAATTAAATGTATCGATTCCCGCTTCTTCTATTTTATTTAATAGTTCTTTTACTTCTCTAGTTGTTTTTTGTGTTTCTTCATTTTCTACATCCGATTCTTGTTCTCTTAATTTTTTTATTTGTATATTTCTTATATATTTTTTTGCTACATCTATTTTTTGCTCTCTAGAAGAATCTTTTGTCTCATCATAGAATAACAAATTTGCAACATTAACCAAGTATTCATCACTAAATTTTGTAATAATTCCCTCTCTAAATGCATCTTCCATATCAGATTTTAAGTATGCAATAACATCAGAAGGCTTTGCTATATTTCCTTCCAATGTTTCTACTTGGCATTTATAAATATTCTTTCTGTTTGAATTTGATACTTTATCTAATACTGCTTCTTTTATATTAGAATATTTTTTATGCTTTTTATTTGGATCTTTTAAATCCGATTTTGATACTTCTCCATCATGTCCTACAATTATATCAAAAAAGTACCATACCTCTTCTTTTAGTTTGTTTTTTAGTTCTGGATTATTTTTTGCTTCTGGTATAGCTTTTATAAATTTATCTATCATACCTTCACTAAGTACTACTTCTACACCTTCTGCATTGTGATGGAAAAAGCCCGTGTTTGATAAAAGTCCTATTTCATTAAGAGTTTCTTCTCCTTCATGTGCCCCAAAAGGATGTCCTGCATCATGTGCTAACATTCCTATATATGCAACAGTTTCATTTAACCCTAATTCTCTTGCTATTATCTTTGCAATCTCAGCAGCCTGCCTCATGTGAGTTCCTCTATTAACTGCGTGAGAATCATTTGTAGCTTTCTGTTTTTTTGTTCTTGCCATTGGTTTTCCTGTTGCTCTTCTTACAAATTTAGCTCTTCTATCTATTACTGACACCAATCTATCTTCATAGTTATCGAAGTCAGTTTTTACTGCATATTTATTTTTCCAAACTTTATCCATAAAAATCCCCTCTTCATTAGTTATACTACATTATATTGTATCATATTTTTATATGTTTTTCAATTTTTCGACTTTTTTTACTAGTTCCATTCACAAATTGCTTTAATAGTGTTAAAATATGCATAGTTATATTTTAGAGGTGGATTTTATGAAAAATATTAATGGCTTTAATAAAGAAAGCAAATATGTATTAAAGCGGCAAAAAAATAATAAGAGATTTTCTTGAAAAGCGAGCTTTTTATACGACTCATTCAAAATTCGCTACATATATAGATTCTCAATATTTGCAAGTTTTTCAAGAAGAGCTTGTTGAATATTCAAAACCTTGGATTAGATTACAGCAAAAAAATATGAGTTCAGAAAAAGAACCTGGTCTTGAAGGACATGCAAACACAAGAATCTTGCATTCCTTAGATGTTGCTACTAATTCGTATATTGTAGCTAAAGAACTTTTACTTAATGAAGACTTAGCATTTATCGGAGGGTTAATTCATGATATAGGTCATTTTGGTTATGCTCATGAGGGTGAATATATGTTATCTAATTATTTAGAAGATCAGCGGAATTTGTGAATTGCATCATAGTTCAATGGCACGAGTAACTCTTGAATTAGAAAACATTCAAGGAAAAGTGCTTAAAAGATTAGAAGAACTTAAAGGTAGACCTTTAAAAAAATCCGAACTTAAAAAATACAATTCTGCATATCTTACAATATCAGACATTGCTGTATGTCACAATGGTGAATCAAATACATCTGAAATACAAACAAATAGAGGGAAAACTGATGATGCTGTTGAACATGAATACAAAAATGCTTTTATTGAGAAAGGATTTGACAGAAAAATTAGAAGTAGATCTAAAGAAGGTTGTATTGTATTTTTTTGCGACCCTATATCGTATGTTGCAAAAGATTTTAGAGACGGCGTTATTAAAGGAGTGGTTGATGTAAATGATCCTGATTTTGAAAAACTTTTCATCCAAATGGGTATCTCAAAAGAAACTCTTGATAGTTGGGCTTCAAATAGTAAAAAGAAGGACAAAATTTTAAGTAAAGTTGCACGTTTTCTTCGAGATGATCTTTCAAAGAATTCGGCTGAAATAGATGGTGCAAAAATGAGTTCTTCTGCTTCAGAATTAATGTATAAATTAAGGCAATTAGATTATGACAAAGCTGTTAAGCCTTCTTTAAGAAAATTAAATGATCTTTTGCCTAATGCAATTCATAAATTGATAGATATTTACTCTCAATTGTTGTTAAATTCAAATTCATCTAATTTATCTCTTTCTGATGATCAAAATTTTTACAGAAAGAAATTCTCAGATACCATTTCAAATTATCCTGAAAGTGTAAATGAAATTTATGAGGATATTGTAGAACAAGGAATTAATAGAAATGTAAAAAACGAAATCACTGAAATTATCTCTCGGCAAACCTACTTTTGGAAAAGACCATTTAATAACTACTAGGAGAAAAAGATTTGAAGAAGACATTGCTAAATTAAGAAGTGATAATAACTGTGCTATAACACCTGATGTAGAAAAAAAATATATAGAAAGAATTCTTGCTGAAATAGACTTAACTCCAAAAAAAAGCATGGATTTGTTTGAAAAAAGGCTACGCAAAAAATATCCAGATGCTACTAAAGAAGAACTAGAAAGTCTAAAAAATAAAGAATCATATTTAAGATTAGAGACTCGTGAAGAATGCCTTGCAAAATTAAAAACAACACTATATATAGGAGAAGCCACAAATGATTATATTTTAAAATTGCTTACAACAGAAAATTTATTAGATAAAAAAGATTTGGTAAATTCTCGTTATGTTTCTGGTGGAGATCCTACTACTGCTTCAATAGCTGCTACAGAGAAAATTCAGAAACTAGAAAAAGAAGAAGCTTCAAGATAAAAAAATAAAGTACTTGAATATTATTATCCAAGTACTTTATTTTTTATTATATTTTTGAAAATACTGTCTGAATCTAATCCGTATTCTTTTTCTAGTTCTTCTACACTTCCATGTTTTACAAAACAATCATTATATCCAAATCTCTTTGTTTTTATATTTTCTAGTTTACTATCATTAATTGCTTCTATAACAGATGTTCCGAAGTCCTCCTTCTATTAATCCATCTTCTATTGTTACAACATTTTTAGTTTTTTCTACTGATTTTAATATTGTTTCTTTATCTAATGGCTTCAAAAATCTTGCATTTATTACTTCTGCATCAATATTTTCTTTTGCCAATAGTTTAGCAACATTTTGTGCTCTATCAACCATTTTTCCTATTGCTACAATTGTTAAATCCTTTCCTTCTTTTATGATTTCTGATTTACCAAGTTCTATATTTTTATGCTGTTCAAATTTTTCTACTCCTTCTCCACCTCTTGGATATCTAATTATTACTGGTTTATTTAAGTTTACTGCAAATTCTAGCATTTGTTCTAGTTCTTTAAAATCTTTTGGTGCCATAACAACTAGATTTGGTATAGAGTTTAAAAAGCATAAATCAAATATACCCTGATGTGTTTCTCCATCTGCTCCAACAATTCCGGCTCTATCAACACATATAGTTACAGGTATTTGTTCTAGTGCAATATCATGAATAAGTTGATCATATCCTCTTTGTAAAAAAGATGAGTATACTGCAAATACCGGTTTTAAACCTGATGCAGCCATTCCTGCAATCATACCCACTGCATGTTGTTCTGCAATTCCAACATCAAAGAATCTACTAGGAAACTTATTTGCAAATTCTTTTAATCCTGTTCCATCTTTCATTGCAGCTGTTACAGCAACTATTTTTTCATCTTTTGAAGCTAATTCAATTAGTTTGTTTCCGAATATTTTTGAATAATCATTTTTTGATTTTGATATTGGTTCTCCTGTTTTTAAGTCAAAACTAGAAATTCCGTGAAACTTATCTGGTGTTTCTTCTGCAAATTTGTATCCTTTTCCTTTTTTTGTCATTACATGTATTAAAATAGGTCCTTCCAAGTGTTTGCTTTGTTTTAATATTTTTTCTAACTCTTCTATGTTATGTCCATCTACTGGTCCTAAATATGTAAAGCCTATGTCCTCAAAGTACATATTTGGAATAACCATTTGCTTTATTCCTTTTTTTATGTTGTGAGCTAATGTAACAATTGGTTTTCCTATTACAGGGACTTTATTAAAGAAATTTTTTATATTATTATTCGACCTTTTATACATTTTTTTGATTCTAATCTTAGTAAGTAATGCTGGTATTCCTCCAACGTTTTTAGATATGCTCATTTCATTATCATTTAGTATTACTATTATATTAGAATTACTACTTCCTGCATCATTTAATGCCTCCATAGCCATTCCTCCAGTTAATGAGCCATCTCCTATTACAGCAATTACATAATCAGATTTATTTTCTAATGCATTTGCTCTTGCCATTCCCAATGCCACTGATATTGATGTACTACTATGACCTGTATCAAAGCTATCATACTCAGATTCCGATATTTTAGGAAATCCGTGACATACCTCCAAACTTTCTTAAAGTTTTCATCTGTTCTTTTCTTCCTGTTAAAATTTTATGAACATAACTTTGATGCCCTACATCCCATACTATTTTGTCTTGTGGTAAGTCAAAAACGCTATGAAGTGCAATTGTAAGTTCTACGACACCTAAATTAGAAGCTAAATGCCCTCCATTTTTAGATACTATTTCTAATATATATTCTCTTATTTCTTTTGCTAATTCTTCTTTTTCTGCTAAATTTAATTTTTTTAAATCATCCGGTTTATTAACTCTGTCTAAAATTTTATTCATTCGCCAATCATTCCTTATTTATTTTATTATTGAATTGTATCATTTTATTTTGATTTTATCAACTCTTATACACTCAATATAATAGCAAAAAGAGCTAATAATAAGTTAATATTAGCTCTTTCTTTTAATACTTTATTCTTTTTTGTTAAGTTTATTCCATATTATAAACAGTATTAATGTAACAACATCCAATACTGTGCATATCCATACCATTACATCTCCTGTTACTATTGAAATTATTAAATTCAATAGTGTTGCCACAATGAAAAAGCCCAACATCACGCTAAAAACAAAGTCCTTTTTGCTCATTACCTTTTCCTCCTGAAAAAATTCTTTTTAATTCTTATGTCTATATATCAACCTGAAAACAGGATTATAAAAATTAAGCAGGATTTATTATAGTACCATTTTGTATTGTTGTCAATTATTTTTTATGGGAATTTCGTTTGAAACTTGGCAGCCTCCTTTTCGATTCCACAATTTCCAAAAAAATTAGCACAGACTTCGCTGTGCTTTGTGGTGGCTCGAAGTGGAATCGAACCACTGACACGGGGATTTTCAGTCCCCTGCTC